>Ga0265300_10001716_pt1 | contig 20008 bp, 25 predicted proteins | sample AusTroGonzalo_MG_FD_193482 | JGI IMG/M metagenome (GOLD analysis project Ga0265300, IMG submission 193482) | Bovine rumen microbial communities from tropical cattle in Woodstock, Queensland, Australia - Gonzalo_03 | ecosystem: Host-associated > Mammals > Digestive system > Stomach > Rumen ...
GAGATAGGTCAAGCGTTTACAACATACGAATTATTAAGTGAAATGATATCTGAAAATAGAACATACGTTATGAATTCAATTGAATTACAAAGTGATGATTTAACAATTATTGATATGACTGATTATGTTCAATATAATACAAAAGATACATGTTTCAATCTTTCTAATACTCCTACTATTGTAGAAACTGATAATACTTTGGTGATAACATGGTAAAAGAAAAATTATTACAATGGAAGTATTATAAAGATAAGATACCTCTATACTTACAAAATTCGTTTGGCTATTCAGAACATTTTAAACTTCTTTGGAATTTATTATGTGATTATGATGAAGAAGGAGATAACTTCTTAAAAGCAATGAATATAACAAATACTGGAGAATTAGGAACATTTAATTGTAGTGAAATTTTAGATAATTTTGCAAGATTGTATAATATTAGTTTCTTCTATGATACTAATAGTGTTAGAAGTATGAATATTAATAATCAAATAATAGCAATTAATGATACTACATTAACATTTTTAATATTAGTTAAAATAGCTGAAATTAATTTTGATGGAACAAGAAAAACATTTTTAGATTTTTATAAAAAATACTTTGATGGTTTACTTAGTTTTTATATTGATAAATATATGTCAAATAAAATTTTAGTTGTAAGTAATATAAACGAAGGCGTTCCACTAGATATAATTTATCAAAACACAAATATGTTGTTTATAGATATCATGGGAGTTGAGTATGTTAGAACAACAATAGATGATGTTACTAAGCTAGCATTATTTGATAATAATACTAAAACGTTTGATAGTATAGGAGCTAGATTCTTATGAAATGTAGAAAAGTGTTTACAACTGAAGATGGTGTTAGAAATATAGTTTGGTTTGGCAGTTATGGTAAAAATCAAGATGGAACAGCAAAATTTGTTGGAGAAGTAAATAATGAGAAGCCTTATAGTTTTGATGATAATGGTAAACATGAAAATTATTCAATTGAACAACAAGGTGTTTGTGATGATTTAATGCAAAGATTAAATTTGATAAAAGGTGAGTTATGGTATAATGTTCAAAAAGGATTGCCATTATTTGATAAAGTAAAACAAAAAGGATTTATTGATAGTTATGTAATTCAAACTGTGTTAGAATTGAATGATGTAATGAATATTATTTCATTTGATTCAACTATTGAAAATAATCATTATTATAAATGCAATTTCAAAGTATTAACAGTTTATGGAGAATTACTTTTAGAAAACTTTATTAATGAATATATATAATATAGAAAATAATTTTCTCAGAAAGTTATTATTTGAATGAAAGATATGATATAATATAATTAAATTATTTATAGGAGAAAACAATGAAATTTTTAAGTATTGAAAAATTAGGACCTCACAGATATAAGACTCCTGAAGGTTATTTAATTTGTACTGATGCTATTATTGCTAGAACTGGAAAGCAACAATATGTTAAGAATGAATTGTTTACAGATTCTGAAGATGATGAAACAATCATTGATGTTGATAGACCTTATGAAGAGGTATTTAGTCCTGAAACTATTGCATCAGGAGAAAATAAGGCTTTATGCGATGAACATCCAGAAAATGAAGTTAATATTGACAATCACAGAGATTTAGCAATGGGTTACATGAGAGATGTACATCAAGGTAAAGATGGAGATAAAGATGTTCTTATGGCAAACATTATTGTTACTGACCCTGAAGTTATTGCTGAAATTGAAAGTGGTAAAAAAACAGAATTAAGTTGTGGGTATGATTGTCAAATAATGCAAGATGATAATGGAAATTATTATCAAAGTAAAATAAGAATTAATCATTTAGCATTATGCGAAAAAGGTAGAGCTGGTAATGCTAGAATTCAAGATAGTATAAATGATACAAACGTTGAAGATAAAAAAATTATGAAAGGAAATGGCGAAGTTCATTTTTTATATGAACGAGGAAAAGTTAAATCTTGGACTTGGGATAGAAATAAGATAGCTAATAATTTTGATAAATGGTCAGAGTTATATAATTATGCTAAATCTCTTAATTGCAAAGTAGAAGAAGATAAGTATGATTATATAACTATTCAAACAAATCAAGGAAATGAACAAAATCTTTGTAAAGTATGGAATAAAATCAATTCTAATTATTCTGTAAATGAACTTATGAATTTATTACAAGACTCTGTTCAAGATAGTGTTTCAAATGATTATAACGAATTAAAGAAAAAGTTAAATAATTGTAATTCAAAAGAAGAATATCATAAATGGTTACAAGAAGTTAAGAAAAATGAAAAAATAACAGTTGAAGAATTAGATAAATTAATAAAATTATATAATTCAGTAAAAGATGTTCAAGATGCATATTATGGTCCTAATGATAATATTTTAACTAAAGATGATGCAATTAAAGAATTAAAAACTGCAAAAATCAAAGATGGTGATTATTGGGATGCAGGACAACCTAAAGAAGGATTTTATGTTCAAATTCAAGCTCCTGGTATGAGAACACATGAAGAAATTACAAAATACCCTAGAGTAAGTCCTAAAGAATCTTCTTATGCTTGGGGTCGTATTTGGAATAATGGTAAATTTGAAAAAGAATTCAAAGGACCACTAAATGTTGTTAGACAAGACATGCTAAGATATTTACAATCAATTCATGATTCAATTAAAGATGGACATGGAATTCTTTCATCAGGACAATCTTTTAAATTAAAAAAATATTGTAATAGATTTGATATTGACTTTGATAAAGCATATAATAAAGTTAAAGATAAATTTGACGAATATCAAAGAAAAGGTTATGGAAAATCTGTTGACGATGCACTAGAAGAAATTTTAGAAGATATTGTTGCAGGAACATTTAAAGATTCTGTTCAAGATAAAGAAGATATAAAACCATTTACATATTCTCAAATATTAAATGAATTAAAAATTGCTACTAATAATTTTACATCAAAAGATTTTAAAGGTTCATACTCTTTTGAAAATGAAGCTGAAACAGCATTAAAAATTCTTAAATCTAAAAAATATAATGTTGATTATCATACAGAAAATTCAAAAACATTTAAAGGTGAGTTAGATTATATTGTTGAAGCTTCTAAAGTAAGACAATTTGATTCTCTTCATACTAAAGATTCTATTAATGAAGATGATTTTAAATCTTTACATAAAGACTCAATCAATGTTGATGATTTAGAAGATAAACCAGTTAAAGTTAGAATAACATTTGATGATAATAAAGAAGCAAATGATGCATTAAATTTATTACAAAAATCTAGAGATTTTATTAATTGTGATTTAATATTTGATGATACTATTCAAGTTAATACTTCTAAAATGTATGTAGATGATTTAAAGAAAAAATTAAGAATGTTCTTTATAAAGAAAATTCAAGTATTAGATTCGATTAAAGATAATTATAAAGGAGCACAACACTTAGATGAAGCTATAGATGTTTTAGATAAATATAATATTGATTATCTTACTGCAAGTTATGAAACTGGAAACATTTGGTTTACAAGTGAAGCAGAAGCAGAAAAAGGAAAGAAGTTATTAAATTCTAAAGGATTCAAAACATCAGATATTAGAACAAAAACAAATTCAAGAGGACATACGTCGATTGTTGTTGAACTAATAGATTCAATTAAAGATTCTCAAGAATCTAAATTTCAAAAAATAATTAATGTTGTTAAAAAAGTTAAAACTAAAGATTGGTCTATGAAATATCAAGGACATACAATTGAAGAAGTATTTTTTAGTTATTATGATGATGGTCATTATGCAGTAGATGGAAATACAGATAAACAAAGTTGTTTTAATACTTTAGAAGAAGCTAAAGCATATATAAGAAGTTTAAAAAGGAGATAAATAATATGTTAAAAATTACAAAAGTTAAAGATTCAGACCAATTAAAAAATTTAGCTTATAAATTTGGTCAATTAGCTAATTATTTTGATAGAGCTAACTCAGCACAATCAAGAAATTTACTTTCTAAAGAAGATGATACTAAAGTTTCAGAATTTATAAGTGTTGGTCAACAATTATTAACACAATTAACTAAAGAAACTGAAGAAATGAAAAAAAGAGGAATTTCTAATTATAATGAAGATGTTGCTAATTTAATTAATGATGGCTGTAGTAGAATGCATTTTATGATGTACGACTATCCTAATAAAAAGAATATACTAAGTGCATTATCTGCAAAATTAGATAGAGCAAATAAAAACTATCAAGATTTAGAATGGATGAGAAAAGATTCAATTCATGATGAAGATATTTATCAAATAACATTACATAGTTTTCATGAAGATGTTAATGAATTAGATAATATTTGTAAAAGATTAAGATTAGGATTAGTTGAAAGACAAAGAGGAACATTTGATATTTTTGGTAAAAAATCTGATTTACAAAGATATATAAGTAGATATGCTCCTAATGCTAAAATGGTAAAAGCAACTGACCCTGACTATATTGCAGGATTTGAAGATTCTATTGAAGATGCAAATGATTACATTTATTTATTTCCTTCTGGTAATATGGATTCTCAAGATATTCAAAAAGCAAAATCTTATGGATTAAAATATTTAGGTAAGAATCATTTTCAAGGAGAAAATAATCTTGTTATTAAAGGTTCATTAAATAATTTAAAGAGATATGCTAAAGAATATCTTAATTATGATTTACATCCTGATTATCTTTATAAAGAAAATGAATTTGCTGGAGAAATTGAAGATTCAGAAGTTGAAGATGCTAAATCTTGGATTGATTTAAAAGAAAATGATATTATTACATCAGATAGATTAGATAAAAGTCATAAATATAAAGTTTTACAAATTGAAAAAGAAAAATTTAGTTCTTATCCTAATTTTATAACTGTAGAAGATTTAGAAAGTCATAAAAAATATCAAATTAGAGCAGATAATGGTATAACTATTGTTGATGAAACTCCATATCAAGAAGCTGAAAAAGGATTAGAAAAAGAATTAAAAGATTCATTATATATTAATGGTACTTTAGCTGAATTCAATCCTGCTGATTTAGTTAATAAAGTTAAACAAAGACAAGAAAATTTACATACTAATAGAGTTGATAAATCTGGTATGGTTCATACAATCTTCATTGATGCTAATGGTCCAGTAGAACAACCAAGAAATTTATGGATTGATATTATTAAACAAGATGAATATGGTCAAAATCAAAAAAGAACATTATTGGTATCTTGTGATAATTGGGATGAAGCTATTAAAGTTATGAATAATTACAAGAGAAAACATATGAATGATTCTTTAACTAAAGAAGAAAAATTCAAAAAATTAATCAATGTTGTTAAAGCAACAAAAGATGCTAAAGTTAAAGATTCAAAATGGCAATTACCTGAAGATGTTACAGGAACAGGTCAAACTGTTAAATCTCCAAGAATTATGGAAGAAATTGAAATTGTTAAAGAATCTTTAAGTGAACTTAAGAAAAAAGGTTTTGGCTTATATCATACAGCAAATGGCTATTACATTATGACAAGAAGTAAAGAAGGAAAGCCTTATTCAAAAGATATTGTTGCTTGTAAAGATTCAAAAACTAAAGATGATGATTCTTTAGATATGACTAAAATCAATAAAGTTTTATCAATAAGTAAAAAATATGATAAATACGATCCTTTAACAATTCAAGATTTGATTCATCCTCATCCAGGATTTAGTAAAGCTGATAGTTATGATGATATTGATACTGAAATGTCAAGAAGTCAATACAATGAATATATTAAATTAGGACTTGAAGCTGAAAAAATAGCTCAAAGATTATATAAAGAAGGAACGCTAAAAGATTCAAAAGTTAACGATAGTCCAGCAACATCTATTTTTAAAGAAATACAATCTAACTATCCTGGAGTAAAATTCACTGATGTTTGGTATCATGTTGAAACAGATGATTATGGCAAGACTGACGTTTTCTTTAGCTTCTATATTATAGGAAATTTACCTAGTGATTTCGCTAACTTTAAAAAGTATCTTAGTTATCTATTATATACAAAACATGGATTTAAACGTAATGGTCCTGGTGGTCCTATTATTCAACTTCTTAATAAAAATGGTAAACCATATATTAATGTTAGTTGTTCTGGACGACAAGGCGAGATTCGTGATTCAGTTAAAGATTCTAAAAAACTTACAGATAATACAATGAAAAAAATTAATACTTATAAAGGAGGTAAATAATAATGGTTGACAAAAGAGGTACTATTAGAAGCTATCCTAGTCGTCAATTCTCTAAAAAATCTTTGGAAACATTAGATAAAAGAATTGATGAATTAGAAGATAACAAGGCAGATTTAGTCAATGGTAAAGTTCCAGAATCTCAACTACCTAGTTATGTTGATGATGTAATTAATGGTTATTTGCATGATGGAAAATTCTATGAAGAAGATACTTATCAAACAGAAATTACTGCTGAAGAAGGTAAAATCTATGTTGATTTAGCAACAAATCTAACATATAGATGGAGTGGTTTAGCATATATTCAAGTTGGTGGTGTTACAGTTGAAGCTAATCCAACATTAGTTGGTACTGAACCTGAATTAACTGGACTACAAATTGGAAATGCTAAATATAAAATTAAAACTGTTGAAGCTAATCCTACATTATTAGGAACTGAAGATTATTTAACAGGATTACAAGTAGGAGATACTAAATATAAAGTTCCACAAGATGTTATTGTTATTGATGTAGTAAGTGCTCTTGTTACTTCTATAGATTCTGAAACATTAGCAAAATTAAAAGCAAATCCTGAAAAATTTATTTTTAAAACATTTACTGGTGCTGAACAACTTGAAGATGGTTCAAATGTATATTGTTATTTTACTAAGACAGGCGCATCAAATTACTCTCCTTATGTATATCGCTCATTAGCTCTTACATCTTTATCTGGTGGAAGATTTATGTGTGAAATAGTAGTTAATAGTGGAACAGGAGAACTTACAAAATCTGATGTTAGTTTAGGAGTTGCATTTAAAAGTAAAGCTGCATCAAATTGGGTAAGTGATTCTACAATTACGGGATTTGATTATAAATGTGTATTAAGTTGTGAAGGAATTACTGAAGATAGTGTAGTATATGTAAAATTTGGTGATACAGAAGCTGCTAGTGGAAATTATAGTTCAATAGTAGAAACAGGAACAAATAAAGTTACAATATGGAGTAAAGTAAATACAAGTATTACAATACCATTAATAAAGGAGATTTAGTTATATGAGATTAAATAATTTAACAAATCTTCCTGTAGATTCTGGTGGACATTTATATCAACACAATATAAGAATTATATACGGTGAAACTGCTAATAGATATCCTTGGATTAGATGTTATTTACAAGTATTATTAACTGATGACACGCCTATAACTACATCAAATATAGCAACTATATTAGGCACAACAAATACTTATCATAGTGTAAATGGTCAAGTATATGGTTATTTAAATCCAGACCAGACTGTGTTATCAGAAGCGAATATTACAGGTGTATTTAATTATTCTTCTAGTACTCTATATTTTTTCTATAATTATTTAGATGCTTCGTCATATCGTTATACGGAAGGTAGAAAAGATATTACGACTTCTTGGACATCTATGCAAGATACCGTAACTCAACTATTATAGGAGGTATTAGTATGGAAATTAATCAAGCTTATTTTATTGGAATGTTAGTAATAGCTCTTGGAGTTATTGTTGGATTAATAGTACCACTTGTTAAATTGGTAACTTCAATCAATAAATTAACAAATGCTGTTGATAATCTTTCAGAAAAATATACAACGTTAAATGAAAGAGTAAACAAACACGGTCAAAAAATAGATGAACATGACCAACACTTTGTTAAAGTTGATTGTGAAATAGATAATCTTAAAGATAAAGACAAGGAGAAAAGAAAATGAATTGGACTACACTATTCTTTGAAATTTTAGGCTCAATATTAACAGTGTTGTTTACATCTCTAACAGGATTTGTAATTTCTTGGATTAGTTTAAACATTAAAGATAAAAAATTACAAAAATTTTTATTGAGTATAAACAACATAATTGTTAAAAATGTTAAATACATTTATCAAACTTATGTTGAAGAATTAAAAAATAAAAATTTGTTTGATACTGATGCACAAAATGAAGCATTATGTAGATGTAAAGAATTAATATTTAGTGATTTTACAAATGAAATGAAAGATTATATAATGAATAATTTTGGTGATGTTACTGAATGGATTACAAATCAAATAGAAACTACAATTTATGATTTAAAAGGAGGAAATAAATAATGAGTAGACCATTGATTAGAAGTACAGCTGATAGACAATTTAGTGGAAGAACTGATAGTTTATCTAAAAAAGCAATTGAACAAGTAAAAGGTGAAATTGGTGGAGAGTCATATGATGCTTATATAGGACCTGAAGACGAATGGAACTGGGGCTCAGGAGACAATAAGCTTAGAGATATTTTTGAATCTTATATTAATTATGATACAAGTAAAGATTCTAAAAAAATTATAAAAATTGATAATATTAGTAATGACTATTTAAAAGAACTTTTTACTGGCGTTGATGATGAAGTATATAGAAAATTATTATTTGGCTATGAAATATTTGATGGAGATGAAACTGTTTACAGAGATGGTTATTATATGACTATGAATTTATATGGAGTTAATGAAAATATTGCAGGAACAACACGTGAGGTTATTTCTGGTGTAGTTGTTGGAACTTTTGAATTAGAAGTTGATGCTGAAACTGGCGATGAAATGTTTGTTGTAAATGATTTTAGTATTAATGATGCTGCATTAGCTACACGTATTTCTGGTACTATTGAAGTTGGTTATAATCACTGGCTAAATACTTCAAATTAATAAATGTTTGAACAAGAACAACAAATTTTAAATAAACTTTCAAAGTATGAAATTGAGATTGGTGTTATTTATGAAGATACTAAAAGAGAAGAAGTATCTGTTGGTTTAACTAACGCTGAGCTAATGTTCATACATGAAAATGGTTCACCTACAAGAAACATTCCTGCTAGACCTGTATTACAAATGACTATTGATTGGGCTAATTCTGGACCATTAAATAAAGTATTAGACAAAATAGTAAACAACATTGTTGATGGTACTTGGAAATTAACAGATTGTGAAAAAGAATTAGATAAATTTTGTGTACGAATGGAAAATTATGCAAGAGATATTATTTATTCTAATGATGGTCGTTTAGCTCCTAATAGTCCTAGAGTTGCTGCTAGAAAAAAAGGAAATCATCCATTATTTGATACAGGTCAATTAGCAAGGAGTATTACTTGTAGACTCAGAAAAATTTAGTTTATAATTATATTACTTTTTAAAAATAATTTTCTCAGAAGGTTATTATTTTAAGAAAGTATATGATATAATATATTTATAAAATATGAAAGAAAAGGAGAAATTTTAACTTTATGAAAAAGTATTTAATCAAAGATGCAGATAATGATACTTATGAAGTAACTGAAGTTGAAGAAGAAGCTACACCTCAAGACGATGAACCTATTGAAGAAACAGCTGAAGCTTTAACTGCAGAAGAATTAGTAGCATTAAGACGTTTAATCCCTCATATCGACAAATTAGTTGCTCAATTTGAAACTCCTGCTGAAAATGCTGATGAAGAAGAATTTGAAGAGGAAGATGAAATTACAGACGCTGATGAAGATATTGAAGAAGAAAGTGAAGAAGAAATCGTTGATACTTGCAAAGATTCTAAATCTTTAAAAGACTCAGCAGTTTCTAATAAGAAAAAAGTTACTGTTCAAGATTCAGATGACTTAGAAGATGAAGTTTCTAGTGCTTGGGCAAAACGTTATGCAAACTATCGTTAAAAATTGGAGGTATTATAAATAATGTTAATTATCAAAGATAAGATTCCTATGTTTATGATTGGCTATCCAACAATGAGTGATAAATACAACATTGCTGGTGGAGTTTTAGAAGGTGCTAACTATGTTGATTTTGGTCAATTAGTAAAATTCGGTTCAAGTACTGGATTATATGAAAAAGCTGGTGAAGTTTCAGCTGTTACTGATTTAGCTGGTTTTGTAGTTGCTACAAATGTTAAATTAGCAGATTGGCCTAACAATGAAGTTCATACTTATCCTGGTGAAGCTTTCAACTTATTAGTTAATGGTTTCATTGCAGTTGAATTAGATGCAAATGCAGTTGCAACAGATATTATACCTAATGCTCCTGTGTATGTTACTTTAGCTACATCAAAATTAACTACTTCAACTAATGCTTCTTCCGGAACAGTTGTAGCATTACCTAACACAGTATTTACTGGTAAGTATGAATTACACGGTGAAACTTTAGTTGCTGAAATTTATGTTAAATAAGGAGGAAATAAGAAATGAATATGGCTTATAATAATTTCGATGGTTTTACACCAGTAGAAGTAACTAAAAAATATTATATTGATTCAATTGTTCCTTCTCAAAGAGGAAAAGCTGTTTCTTTAAAAGATATGTATGGTTTAAAAGCTTCAAAGCCTTTTATTGAAAATACTAAAGTTCATGATGCTAACTTTGCATTTTTATCAACAACTTTAGCTAAATTATATGCTGAACCTGTTAAACCTATGTATTATGTAACTTATCAACAAGACGTTCCAATTAATGTTGGTGGCGGATTTGTTGATTATGTAACTTACTATCAAGTTGACTGGGCTGGTATTATGAATGAATATAACATCACAGGAAATGATGCTAACTATATTCCAAGAGTTAATGCTGGTATGACTAAAAAGTCTGTTAATGTTTATACTTGGCAAGTTGCTTATGATTTAAGATTTGTTGAATTAGAAAAGATGAAGAAAATCACATTACAACAATCAATTAAAGACATCTATAAGATGGCAATTGTTGCTGGTTGGGATTTATTTGCACAACGTATTGCTTATACTGGTGCTCCTAATTCTTATGGTTTATTCAATCATCCAAATGTAATGGTAACAACAATTGATAATAGTGAAACTACTGGTTATGGTTTTGAAGGTTTAAATGATGATGTTGTTGTAGCATTCTTCAATGGTATCTTCGAAATGTATTTATTAAATTCAGGTCACAACCTATCAATTTTACCTGATACATTCTTATTCCCACTATTTGTTGGTACTGATTTAAGTTCTCGTTTCTCTGAATTATATACATCAACATTAAGAAAGTTCTTACGTGAACACAACTTAGGTTCTGATGAAGCTGATGGAGAAATGAAAGTTACTTTCAAATCAAGAAGTCAATTAAATACTTTAGGTACAAATGGATGTGGACGTATTGTTGCTTATAAGAATGATGAAATGTTCGTAAGATTAGATGTTCCATATGCAATTCAACATTTTATCACTTTACCTAACATTGATAAGATGAGTTATACTTCTGCATTTGTTGGACAAATTTCTGAAATTCAATTACCATACAATACAAGTTCTGCTGAATTTGGTCCTGTTACATATTGGGATTTCACAACTAAAGTTGAAGCTGGTGAATAATTAAATATAAGTTAGAGATATGTGAAATATCATATCTCTTGCTTTTAAAAAGTAAAGGAGGGATTTAATTATGGCTTTTTATGGTTTAGACTTAAATAGACAAAATCCTGAATTCACAAAAGCAATGTTTCTAGTTTGGATGCCACAATTTAAAGAATTTTTAAATACTCAAGAAGGTGACGTATATTTTAATGAAATGTATGAAGTTGCTAATTCTAAAATTTTTAAATCAATTTTTGGTGGTGACTGGAAATTAGCAATGAGTTATTGTATAGCTCATTATTTACAATTAGTTGCTGATAATATGGAAGTACCTTCTGGTTCAACATTAAGTGAAGTTGCAGGAGGGGGAAATATTAAAGGCGTACTTTCTCAAGCTAGTGTAGGACAATTTAGTAAATCATATGATATAGACAAAACAGTATTATCTAATAAAGAATCAGCTTTTTGGAATCAAACTTCTTATGGAGCTGCTTTAATGGCTTTATTAGCTACTAAATCTTTACCTTCTATATTTGTTGTAACTTCGAATCCTCAACCATTTCCTAAAAATGGAAGACCTGTAAGATTTCCATTTATTAATAATGGAGATTAATCATGGCAGAAAAAAGTGTATATAGACATATAGTTGACCCAACATTTTTTGATGATGTTTTACATGAATTTGACATAAAAGTTGATTGGTATGTTAGAACAGATAAAACAGTTAATGATATGGGTCAACTTGTAAATGGCTATACAAAAAAGAAAATTGTTGGTTCATTACAATCAAAAGGTGTTGATTTAAAATTGCAAAAAGAAGGAAATATGGAAGAAATGAGATATGACTTCTTTTGTAAAAGTCTATATCGTATAAAAAATGGAGATTTTATAGAATACAAACATAGATATTTGATGGTAGAACATGTTCAAGATTATGATGAATGGGGCGTTAGAGAAGCTTCATTAATTGAAGTTAATTTAATGCAATACAATGATTTAGCTGAGTATATTAAATATCTAAATGGAGAAATTATTGTATGATACCAACAATTCAAAGTTATAATCAACTCGTTAAAGATTTTAGAATATGTTTGATTACTCAATCTGAATTAGATAATACAAAAGTATTAAATAGTAATTCAGTAAGAGGTGTAGATTTAGCAAAATTAATTGCTAATACAAATAATCAATATACATCAATTGAAACAACAGATGTTGTTTTACTATTTGAATTCTTAAAGCATGATGATACTAATAATATGTCCTATACTGACGAGAAGGACAAAGTTAATACTTATTCTTCTTACAAAGTTCATATAATTATATATGGAAATACTTCTGATTATGTAGCACACAAATTAAAATCTAGATTATTAACTTCAAAAGTTATTCAAGATTTATATGATAAAGGTATATATTTAAAAGAAGTTTCTCCAATTGAAACTGATAATGAATTTATTAATAATACATATTGGAATAGAACTGATTTAGATATATTTTTAGGATGTCGATATGAATTTTCTCAAATTTCAGTTGAACCTTCTACTAGTGAATCTGATACTTTTGAAATAGATATAAACACAATATAATAAAATAAAGAGGAGGAAATAACTCAAATGAATTCAATCGATATTAGACATTTTGTTGATATTGATATTATCAATAAAAAGAATGTTCTAAGCGTTAATTCTACTAGAGATACAGTTGTATTATTTACTCTTGATACTAAATTTGCACCAACAACAGATGCTTATACTGAATATTCAAGTATTGAAGAAGTTGAAGCTGTTGAAGATTTCGATCCTACAACAGACAAAGCTAAAGCTATTTATAAATATTGTAAAGTATATTTTGATAATGGTGGAGTTAAACTTCGTTTAATTAATGCCAATTATGGAAATACTGGAACTGCATTAACTGAAATTACTTATGATGCTATTTTACCATTTGTAAAAGAATTACCAAATGAAATTATTGTTGTAGCTGTAGTAAATACAACTATTACTAATAACATTTCAACAGTTGTTGCTTTAGCAAATGAATATAATAACTCAACAATTGATGGTTTTGAAGTTTATGGTATTACTGAAAAATATTTCTTAGCTAATGATATTTATACAGCTACTACATCTTCTATTACTTATGGAACAACAACTGTTGATATTGATAAAGTTAAAAATTTAGCAATTAAGATGATTGACCAAACTAATCAAGTTGGTGGAGAAATGACAATTGCAGCTTACTTAAGTAGAGTTGATGTTTATAAGAGTAATGATGTTAAAGACTATGCATTTACTCAAGAAATTCTTAATACTTCTAACTTCCCTAGTAATATGAACTCTTATGTAAAACATGCTATTGATAAACATAAGAATATTACTATTGATATTAATGGAGTTAATAGAAATCTTGGTGGTGATTTAACAACTGGTGAAGATTTAATTAATAAATATGTTTTAATTATTTTACATCAAACACTATCACAAAGAGTATTTGAAGTTTTAACACAAAAGTTAAAAGGAAATGAATGTGTTACAGCATTATATTCAGCAATGTCTAGAGAATTAAATAGATACTTAAATTCTGGTTATTTATCAGTTGATAAAGTTTGGACTGATGATGATTTAACAATTGTTAAAAATAATGTAACTTATACATTAATCACTCAAGGAACTGCTTTAGTTACTGGTTATAAAATCACAATTTTACCATTTGCTTCATTAGACCCTACTGAAATTGCAGCACATAAATTACCATATATTTATGTTGTTTTAGGTGATAGTTATAATATTAGAAAAGCAACAATAAATGGTGAAACTATTTAAGGAGGTTAATTATGACTTATAGTTTATCTAAATACTTATTATCTTTACAACTTCCTGAAGCATTTGCATCAAGTGTTGGTCTTGGAAATAATTCATCTTTAGTTATTGGTGGTGAAGGTTCTTACTTAGATACTTTATCATATGACTATAATAGTGATATGTATACAACTAAGGCTGATGCAACTGGTTCTTGGGTACATGATAAAAACTTAGATTTATCTGGTAAAATTACAATCTCTATACATCAATTATCTCCTAGTATTAGTTTATTTAAGAAAATAGTAAAATTATACTACCAATCTGGAAATGATTATGATGGATTAACTTTAACATTGAAAGATTTATCTGGAAATGAAATTATGACAGCTCTTGATTGTTTCTTTATTAAAATCCCAACACAAGAATTTAAAGCAGAATCTGATAATCAATCTTGGGACTTAACGAGTGGTAGAATAAATACAGCAGATTAAACTTTTCTGTTATATATTTTCCTTTTATAAAAGAGGATGAGTAGAGTTTTTCATGTTTCTCTAAACATCCTCTTTTTTTATGTATAAAAAGTTAAAACAACAATTGTTAAAAATTTCTAAGGAAAACGTATATTTTTTTTGGTGTATATTTTTAGTTTATTTGTTATAATTTAAGAGCAAATTAATATTAAAGGATTAAGACTTATATGTTGTTTTAACTTTTTGATACCAAAAATTAATTTCTGAGAACTTTATCTTTTATTTTATATATAATTATATATTAAAGTTTTCTGGTAAATTCTGTAGAATCTTTTCATATCCCTCAAAAGATAAAATCTTTTTTAAATAAAACATAAATTCTTCAAAAGAATATAATAACCAATATGGGCAATGTCGTTCTCTACATCTTTTTTCCCATTTTATCTGTAATGGCGTTCTTTCATTATCATTAACTTTTAATTCTATTTCAATATGCGTTCCACATATTGCTAACCATAAATCAGGACTACCTTTTTTATAAGCAAATCCACGATTAACTCTTTTTTCATAAATTATTGGAGCATGTTTAGATTTAATTAAATAATCTAAACAAGAAGTAATTTTATTTTGAAGTTTAGTTTCCTCTTTCATTTTTATTTTCCTCCATCAAATCATATTCAAATAATGTTGTATTATACTCTTTTTTATCATTTAATGCTTCCAACATTCTTTTATCGATCCAATTGTGTTGTTTAAATATATAATACATAACTGTATTTTTTTGTCCTATTCTGTGAATTCTTTTTATACCTTGTGCATAATCTCTATAATTAGGTATTGAAAAAATTATGCATTTATTATATTCTTGCCAATTTAATCCAGTTGAACCACTTGCAAAATTAGCTAAAATAATATTCTTTTTATTATTAAATTTTTGTTCTTCTGTTTGATTTGAATATTTATTATAAAAATATAAATTTTTAATCTCACCAGAATATACATCTATATTATATTCTAGTTCTTCACAAATATTATAAAGTTCATATAATTCAGGAGTAAAATTATAAAATAATAAATAATTGTCTGGATTATTTTTTAAAAAATCTTTTAATTTTTCTAATCGTGAAGTGTCATACCAAATAGATTTTTCAGCATTACCTTGAAAACCAATAGATAATTCTTTAGCTCTTAACATAAATTGTCCTATTGTTTCTGCTAAATAATTTTCTGAAGGATAGTCAATATTTCTATAAAAAGGATTTGCTATTGATTTTTTAGAAGTAATAATTTGTAATAAATTTCTTCTTTTTAATTCTTCATTGATTATTGAAGTTTTATAATATTCATAAGTATATAATTTAAAAATAGTTGATTGAGGAACTTCAATATATGTAAATATTTGCTCAGGTAATTCAATAACACTATTTGTTAATAATGATATAGAAAATTTATCAACTAATTTTAATAATGAATCAATGTTTTTATAACCAACAATAGGTTGTTGATAACCTAATAAGCCTGGTAAATTTCCTCGTATACACCAATTTTTCATAAATTGTCCTTTTAAAATATTACATCCAATAAATTGAAGTTGTGTATATAAATCTATATAGCCAGTTGTAAAAGGTGTACCCGTGAGTAAATATGAGTACAATTTTGACCTTTTAAAATTAATTTGTTTTTTAATTTGATAAATAGCTTTTGTTTGTTTTGATGTTTCTTCTTTCATTTTATGAGATTCATCAATAATAAAGCAAACACTATCATCTTTTTTAATATTATCAATAAAGTCTTTAACAATATCAGATAATTGTATTTGTTTATTTTTTTTAGATAGAAATTGTTTTCTATTAAATAATGCTTCATAATTAATTAATAATACATCATTATTAGTATATTTAATTTCTTTATTTTGTTTTGTAATAATATTATATGGACTCATATTAGAAAAAGATAGCCAATGTAAAAATGAGCCTCTATCATTTTCAGTTTCTAATGTTTTTGATTTTAATGTGATAATTATTATTTTATTACATTTGTGTAATTCTGAAAATGCTAAAGATATTGGAGTTTTTCCCAATCCCATGTCTAGCCAGAGTCCAAATGAAATTTTTTCTTTATATGTATCAACAATTGTTTTTTGCCAATTGTATAATTTATCATAGATTGACATTTTACATTTTCCTTATAATTATATGTTTTGATTTCAAAAGTTTAACAGAAGTTAAATTTTGAACTAATAAATCGATGGAAAGCAATACCTATCGATTAAAATTACATTACTCAGAGTTCATAGTTGCTTCTTTTCATAACTTCAATTTTATAGTCTATGAAGAAGGTGACTAACCTAAATTATATATTATAATTCATTAATTATTTTTTTAATACATTCTTCAACAGTATGATAGTCAACTTTTTTTCTAATAAAATTTATAAAAAAGTTTTTTAAATGTTCAGAGTTAGGATTTATATAATGTCCTATTCTAGCTTTTTTACTTGGTTTTCTAAATATATAAACTGCATTTGATGAATTACTTCTACTTATTTTTACATCATATTTAGATTGTAAATCATATAATTCATCGTTAGGGTCAGTTATTTGTGCATCATCTAATTTTACTATTTTTAATTTCATAATAATTCTCCAATACTATATGTTTTACAATGTGGACATTTACACTCATCTATTCTATTATACCATTTAGGTTTTCTATAATAATACCATGTTCTTCCACATTCCCAACAATTAAATTGATAAACTTTTCTTGATACTTTTCTTTTTGTTTTTTCTATTGATTTTTCAAAAGAATTTGTTCTTTGAACTTTAATTCCATATTTTTTATATATTTCATTAGCTCTTACTTTCCACTCGCCTTTATGTCCATCTTTATAAACTTCAGGGTATGAGTGAAGTAATTCATGAATTACAACTTCTAAAATATCATCTTCTTTAACTAAACATTCATTAATTTTAATTAGATAATTATTATCATCTAATCTTCTACATAAACCATTTCTTGATGTTCCAGTACATTTTTTAAATTCACAATTATGATTAATTGTCCAAAGATTATTTACTAACGTAAATCCTTTATTAATAATAGATTCAAACTTATTAATTGATTTATTAATTACTAACATTATACGTTGCCTCCTTAAATACAATTAGCAATGTATAATAATATATGTTCTAAAATATATTTAGGATTGTTTGCATATTTAGTTTCATCTGAATAATAATTATCTTCAAAATATAATTCAGCTCTATTACCATTTTCATTAATTATATCAATATAACTTTCTTCTTCAATTTCACCTTTTTTAATTTCATAAGTTTCATTATTATAAGTAAATGATTCATCTTGTTGATAATAAGTTGTTGGATGATATCTTAAAATAAATTTAAAATAATTATCAAATACTACAGAATGTTTGTTAATTCTTAATCCATGTTTTCTTTCTTGATAATACCAAGTGTTCTTCAGTGTGTCAGTTAATTGTTCTCTTAAATCAAAATTGTTAAATTGTTTTTGTGTCATAATTTACTCTCCTTTAAAAATATACACCTTTATAATTAATTTTTATTATTAATTAATTATAGTTATATTATATCACAATTTTAAAGGTTTGTAAATACTTTTTTGCAAAATTTTTAAAAAATTTTTTATTTTTTTTATTTCAGACGACTTTTTTATACTCTTCAATAACTTTTTGATATAACAAATTCATATCGTTATAAATTTTTTTCAAATTCATTTTAACAAATTGTTGTTTATCATAATCATATTTTAAAAGACCGTTCATAACAACATTTGATGTTTTATATACTTCTTTATATATTTTATTATATTCTACAATAGTTTCTTCTATTGTTTCATATCCACAATATATTTTTGTATAATCAGCCACATACCACTTTTTTTCAAAGTAAAATAATAATATACAGTGTCCATCTTTAGGAGTATTTGCTGTTAGTAAACAACAATAGATTTTATTATTAAATAAACAATAACTTAGTAAAGCATGAAAACCATCACAGTCATCTTTAACTAATCCTCCAACATAATCTTCATATAATTGTGGAGGTGGAACAATAGCATCCCATAATTGGTCATAGCTATCATCAGTGTATGTAAAAGATTTTTTTAATTTTTTAGTTAATAATTTTATATCATCTAAATTAGATACAACGTCTTCACTAAGAACTCCTGTGTTTTTTCTTTTTTTGTTCTTAAATCTTGTATTGCTCCACCAACACCACCAACTAATAGCAATATTACAAATAATTTTCCAAAATATATTTTTATACATTTTTTTCTTCTTTCTTTTTAGCATCTTTATATGCTTTAATTTTTTCTAATCTTTCTTTTCTTGCTTTTTTATCTTCAGCTTTTGTATTATGCTTTTCTTCTAAAAATTCACCTTTATTTCTTTTTTGATTTCTTTCTACTTTTCTAAAAAAATTACTCATTTTATTATTTAACTCCTTCTAAAATTAATTTCTGAGAACTTTATCTTTCTTAATGTATATAATTATAAATTAAAATTTTCTAGTAAACTCTAGTGAATACCACCAAATGCTTTTAAAGCAATTCTTAAACATGCACAGAATCCATCTTTTGTTGTTACATACTTTGATGTTTCATCTTTTGTTTTACTAAACTTGAAATTACTAATATCAGCAACTGTATTTTTACAAGATTTATCTATTAATAAAATCTTTTTCGAAAATGCTAAGTTTACTTGAGCAACGCTTTTATCAAAATCATCTATTGTATATCTTTCAATACTCAAACCTTTTGTATATACTGCTTTTAATGCAATCGTATCACTACAATCAATAAATACATTTTTATTAATTCCAAATTCTTTTAATTTTTCTAAACCTTCTTCAACAGACGCTTTAAACTTTATTTCTCTTTTGATACAAATTTTCATATTTATACCATACTTAATTGATGCTTCACAAGCTTTCCAAATATCTCCTTCTTTATTAAATAATATTATAGAATAAGTTGTTTCAATAGTTGAAGTATCAATTACATTTTCTTGATTAAATGCTCTACCATATACCATAAACTTTCTATCTAAAAATACAAATAATAGCATCATTGAAAATGCATCTACAATATCATCATGTTCAACATAAGGAAATGCTAGTAATCTCTTTTTAAGATTTAATAAACCATCACTTAGTCTATATTT
>Ga0265300_10001717_pt1 | contig 19986 bp, 13 predicted proteins | sample AusTroGonzalo_MG_FD_193482 | JGI IMG/M metagenome (GOLD analysis project Ga0265300, IMG submission 193482) | Bovine rumen microbial communities from tropical cattle in Woodstock, Queensland, Australia - Gonzalo_03 | ecosystem: Host-associated > Mammals > Digestive system > Stomach > Rumen ...
GCTTGTCGCTCAGGGGGTCGATTTTTCACCCTACGATAGCGATGGCGACAAGACTATTGATTTTGTGTACATGATTTATGCGGGCGTGGGCTCGGCGGACTCTGATGTGTCTACGGCTATCTGGCCGCATTCCTATAGTGTCCGGAAGCGTCTTTCGAAAAACCTTTATATGGAACGTTACGCTTGCTCTCCAGAAATTGATGGGCGTGCGTATTCGAACAACAAGAGAACGGATGCCTTGAACGGTATCGGTACGTTCTGCCATGAGTTCAGCCATGTGCTTGGCCTTGAAGACCATTACGATGTGAATGTAAACGAAACCGGTCGAATGGTTCGCTTTACGCCCAATGCCTGGGACCTGATGGATCAGGGGTCCTATAACTGCCCGACAAACTCTGCTAGGACGACTTCCTGTTCTCCGGCAAATCTGTCCGCTTTTGAACGCTTTAGCTTGGGCTGGCTTGAACCGAGATATTTGGAAGTTTCGGACACGACGATTACCCTCAAGTCCATTAATGAAAATGATGGCCTTGTGTTGGTCTCCAAGAACGATAACGAATATTATTTTGTCGATTTCCGTCTCAAGAACGGGTTTGATGCAGGTCTCCCGAACAAGGGGATGCTGATTTGGCATGTCTATTACGAAACGCGTGCCTGGGCCTATAACGAAGTCAATGCGTCCGACCCGATGCATGTCGATTTGATCGAGGCTGATGGCAGGGCCGATTCCTACTCGCTCACCAACGATGCTTTCCCGACAGGACGAGTCAATAGCTACAATGGCTTTGTGACTTGGGCTGGCGATAGCCTTGGGCTTGAAATTTACAATATCAAGCTTGTGGATGACTATGTGACCTTCAATACGCGCGGTAGCCGAGATGCTTCTGAAACGCCGAAAGTTTCGAGTTCTTCCGTGGCTTCGTCTTCTAGTGAACAGGAATCATCTTCCAGCGCATCAAGCGTAAGCTCTTCGTCTGTGGAGTCCAGTAGCTCCGAAGCGGAATCTTCTTCTGCGGAACTCTCGAGTTCGTCGGAAGCGGAAAACAGTTCTTCGAGTGTTGAATCTACGGTGACGCCGGGAATGACGATCCTTTCATCTTCTTCTGGAGCAAGTGAAGGAACGCTGACTTATGAAAAGACTATGGCGAAGTCCAATGTCAGTTTCTCTGTTAAAAATGGCGTCTTTGCAGCTCTTACCGATATCGAGGGCCTTAAAACGGTTCGCTTGTTCGATATGAATGGCGCGCTCCTCGTGTCAGAATCGTTTACCGGAAGTCTTTGCAAAATACAAATGAACTCGCTACCGAAAAAGTCGTTTGTGGTTGGCTCACTCGATGTTGGCGGTCGCTTGGTCAAAACGATAAGAGTTCAAGTACGTTAAACAATTTTTTTTGAAAAATATCTAAATTGTTTAGCATGAGAAATCTTTTTAGAAGAATTGCTTTGAGTTTTGCTTTTGTGCCTGCCATGCTTGCAGGTACATCCAATGCCGCTGTGAATTTGCCTATACACAAGGAAGTCCTCGATAATGGACTTACGGTGCTTTTGTATCCCAACAAGCAGGCCCCGACGGTCAGTTTCCGTCTGTTCTATGTGACGGGTTCCGTTCACGAAGTCCCGGGCAAGTCTGGCTTGGCCCACATCTTGGAACATGAATTGTTCAAGGGCACAAAAAAGGTCGGCATTTCGGATAGCATTGCCGATGCAAAGTTCATTGCGACTCAGGATTCCTTGCAGGCCTTGATCCGTCCGGCGAAACTCGCAAACGATACGGCGCTTGTGAAAAAGCTGACGGCAGAACATGATTCCGTGCTGAACGAACACCGCAAGATTTTTATCAAGGATGAACTGTGGGGCGCTTACCAGGCTGCTGGTGGCACGGGCCTCAATGCGTTCACGAGCGATTTGCTGACCGCCTACACGGTCACGCTTCCCAAGAACAAGATGGAACTTTTCATGTGGCTCGAATCCGACCGCATGCAGAACGCCGTGTTGCGTGAATTCTATTCGGAACGTTCTGTGGTTCGTGAAGAACGCCGCATGCGTTATGACGACCGCCCGACGGGCCGTTTTTACGAAACGCTCAATTCCATGATTTACGAAGCCTTCCCGTATCGAGTGCCGACCATCGGTTGGCCGAGCGATATCGACAACTTGACTCGTGAACAGGCAGAAGAACATTACCGCAAGTACTACAAGCCGCGCAACGCCATCCTCGTGCTGGCCGGTGACTTGGATACGCTCGAAACGATGAAACTCGTCAAGAAGTACTTTGCTCCGATCCCGACGGGCGATGCATTCCCGCCGCTCACGGTCCGCGATCCGGAACAGGCTGGCGAAAAGCGCTTGATCGTCAAGCGCAAGGATGCTCCGAACCTTTACACGCTCGTCTTCAAGACTCCCGGTGTTGGCGATAGCACGCTCTATGCGCTCGATATTGCCGAAGGTGTGCTGAACGGACGTTCTGGCAGACTCTACAAGCGCCTTGTCGAAGAAGAAAGGCTTGCCGTGAGCGTGAGCGCCAGCAGCAGCCCGAACAAGTACATTTCTGAATTCTCCGTCCGCGTGACACTCCGTCCGGACGCCAACCGCGAAAAGGTCGAAAAGATCGTTTGGGAAGAACTTGAAAAGCTCAAGACGCAGCAGGTGAGCGAACGTGAATTCCAGAAGGTAAAGAACCGCGCCTACGCAAGCCTCGTCCGTAGCTTGACTGACATGGAAACGGTGGCCACGATGCTTGGCTGGTACGAAATCCATGGCGATTACCGCCTCTACCTCAACTGGGCGGATAATCTGGATAAGATAAAGGCTGCCGATGTGCAGAGCGTTGCCAAGAAGACCTTCGTCCGCGAAAAGTCTATCGCCGGATTCCTTGTAAAAGAATAGCCATCCGCACTGTCCCTTCGACTTGTCATCCTGACCCTGTAAGGGGAAGGATCCAGTCAATTCTCGTTTTACTTGTCACCCCGGCTTGAGCCTGTCCCGCACTAGTTGCGGGATGCCGGGGTCGCCTTTTATTTGAGATATTTTATTTCTCGATGTCTTCGATCTGCTTCGAGAGCATGTCTGCGAGTTGGGAATCTTCGTTGTAAATCGCGTTGATTCTCTTGCAGCTGAGTTCGAGCAAGTTGCGGGCTTCAATCGAATCGCTTTGCTTGCGGAGTTCACGTAAGGCGTTGTCGATTCTTTCGACATCCTTTTGATCAGGGTAGCCCTTCATGAACGTGTAGAAAAGCTGGATCTGTTCGTTGTAATCGTCTTCCGATTTGCAAGCCAGCAAGAACGGGATGACGCGCACGTTGAGAAGCTTTGAAAGGTCGCCCATGAACGTGTTGAGCGTGAGGCCCTTCGGGAAAAGTTCTTCGGTATCCTTCTGGATTTCTTCGGTGTCGACGAAATCGCCCTCTTCGAACTGCGAAAGCACTTCGTTCAACAAGTCCATTTCGTTTCGCTTTGCCTGTTCACGGTACTTTGCCTGATAGTAGATGGGGAGCGTCGTGAGGCAGTAATGCGCCTGATTTACGCCGATGAATTCGCCGATGTAGTAGATGTCGGCGTCTTCCTTGAGGATATCTTCTTCGTTGTTGAAGTTGCCGATGCGGGCGGGAATAGGGATCACTTCCATGTTCGAAAGTTCATGGAGGCGTTCGCGCATCGCGTCGACGTTCAGGTTTTCTGGGAGTTCCACGCCGTTTTCTTCCATCGTCTTGAGGAAGTTGTTGAGCTTTGCGTCAACGGCCTTGTTCATTTCCCTTTTGCTTGGTCTGTCATTGAACTGCCGAAAATCGCCTTCCAACGTCAAAAGACCGTTTTTGATCATGTCGTCAAACGGAGTTTCGTTGGGTTCGGCGTCTGGGGACGGCAAGATTCTTGCGTAGGCAATCATTCTGCCGCACAGTTGTTCGTCATTTCCTTTTTTCTGTTCAATACCAAGCATGGCTAAAAATTAACAAATTCTATCGGACTTGGACCATTTTTTGTTGATGATAACCTTGAGCCGTGGTCTTTACGATGTAGATTCCGGGGGCAAGGCCGTTCAAGTCGGCGGGTCCGTTTGTGTGTCGGACGAGTTTGCCGTTGGTATCGTAAATGCGGGAGACTCCGTGGGTAATGTTCGTGCGGACGCGGTTGACCAAGGCGAGTGGCGGGTCATCGTTCTTCTTGTTTGAGAGGAGCTCGATTTGGTCCAGATTCGGGCCGTCGTTTCCGTCAACGGTTCCGAACGTGATGACGCTTGCGCCCTTGGGGAGCGTGATAGTTGTTGTGTCGGTAGCCCATGTGGTCCATTTGTCTGTCGCTGCATACGAACGGGTTTCGGCGCCCTTGCAACCATCGATTCCTGCGGTGCATTTCCCTGGGGCGGCAATCGCGAGATCGCGGGCTTTTCCGCTGCCGTTCGCGTAGGTCAAGATCATGGTGTATTCGCCTTCGTATTCGGCGTAGATCGGGACTTCGACGGTGGAATGCCCTGTGCCAAAGTTGATGTAGCCAGTACCTTCGAAGCCTGCGTTGGTGCTTTCGATGATGGCGTTATCGACAATGCCGGATTCGGCCTGGAATGTGGTCGTTCCCTTGGCGTCAAAGATAGCGCCGATGTCGATGTCCTTGGTCATCGTGGTTTTCCAGGTGTTGGTGGTGCCTGCAGCTTCGGCGTCCTTGCCGGTCCAGCCTGCAAAATTCCAACCGGTGGCGGGTTCTGCAGTGATGGTGATGGAGGTCCCTTCGGCAATCTTTTCGCGGTTCGGAGAAATCTTGACGGTTCCGCCGATGGATTGCGTGAGCGTGGCGTTGTAGTAGGTCACGTTTGCTTCGAGGACGGTAATTTCGTTGGAGCTTGCGCCGAGACCGCCCATGGAGTTTGCGGCACGGACCGTGACCTTGGAGCCTGCGGCAATGCTTCCGACATCGATGGAATTTGTGGTCGTATTGCTGTGGTAATTGCCGTTTACAAAGATGGCCCAGCAGATGGCGTTGTCGTCATCGTCCCAAACGATGTTGGCGCCTTCTTGAGAAATTTTCGGAGCGGAAACTTGTGCCGTGAGTTTGTTCGGTTCCCAGTTGTCGCTGCCGCCAAGAATGTTCTTGAGCGTGTACTTGGAAGCATCGCTGGCGTTCCATACGGTCTTGAGTGTTGTTGCTGTGGAGCCGTCCTTGCCGCCGTCAAAGTATGTTTTGCGTTGGCTCGTGTTGATGGCACCGCCGTTTCCGTTCTTGCTGTTGTATTCGCCAAAAATGACCGGAGCGGAATTCATGTCCGGGCCCCAGCCTTCTGCTCTGGGCTCTGCACGCATGATGGTGTTTAGCCAGACAACTTTGGCGCGTCCCCAGGAACGCCCGAGATAGAACGTCTTGTTAAAGCTCGAATTGCTGACTTCGATGATGGCGTTGTTGAAAACGTAACCCCAGGTATCCGGATTTTGCGAGGCGGTAATGTAGCCTCCGTTTCGGGTCATCACAAGCTTTGTGCCTTCGAAGAATACGTCGCCACCACCGCAGATAAAGTCTACGGTTCCATTGATTTCGCCGCCTTCCCAGTACGTGCGGCCCTTCTTGGTGTAGTACGTGTCTTGACCGCTCAAAAGTCTAACGTTCTTGTAGATGAACTTGTCGCCTGCGTTTTGCTGCAAAGCGACTTGGCGTGCGGCATTGCTGGAGCTTACAGAACTTCTGTTTTGCAAGGTAATGTCTTGCATGTACATGTTCTTGTTGCTCGGGAAGTAAAGTGTTGCCGTGGTGCTGATGCCTTCGGTATCGGTCGTGTTCCAGATGATAGTCTTGTCGACCGATTGCCCAATAATCGAAATGTTGGAGCCGCTGAAAGTCGTTTTGCCGTGTTCGTCGCCGGTGAGCTTCGTCAGGTTGTATTCGCCGTTCGGCACAAAGATGATAAAGCGGTTGGATTCGCTTGCGCCCGAAGCGGAAGCCTTGGCGATGGCTGCTTTAAAGTCTCCGTCGACGCCGACAACAAAATTAAAACCGTGCTTTGCAATACCGAAAGCACTCCCCGCATAAGCGAGCGTTGCACACAAAAATACCGATACCTTATTATTCAACATAAAACCTCTTTACTTGGCCACTCCATTAACTCTAAACGTTTTCCCGTTGCCGCGCTTAAAGTAAACGCCAGCGCTGTTGCCGTCTTTTCCGAAGTTCACAAAGTAGCGACCCGCAGAATGTGCCGAAGTACGTTCCACGCGACTGTTCCCGATGGCCATCGTTCCGTTGTCATCATCCTCGTCGTCTTCGTTATGCTCGATTTCATCGCCAAGCGTCTGATGCCCTGTATAAAGGTTTGTGTCCATCCAGCCGATGTAATCGATGTTAGCCATGCCATCTTTCGAAAGGCTTTCGAATTTAAGTTCGCTATAGCCCTTCGGAAGTTCAATTTCGATTTCTTGAGTTTCCCATTCTGTCCAGCTGCCGGTGGATTCCATGCTGCCGTTGGCGAGTAACGTCTTGCCGCCAGACGAAATGCTGTAACCGCGGGCAGAACCGCCGCCGTTTGCAAAGCCGATGAACAAAGTGTACTTGCCTTCTTTTGCTGCCGTGACGTCGTAGGTCACATAGCTTCCGGTTGCATTATCGACGTTTGCGTAACCTTCGCCGACAAAGCCTGTGTTCGTCGTTTCCTTGACGCCCTTGATGGAAGTAAATTCTACGCCGTCAACGAAAGTTTTGCAGGTGTCGTTCCCGCACATGGCAGACGGTGGTGGAGGCGGAACGTAATTTTCGTCAGTCTTGGCGAGCGCTTCGAGGTAGGCCTTTTCGGTGCTTAAAATGGCGGTACCATATTCGCCGGCCCATTGGTAACCGGTGCGGCGTTCTTGGCTAATCTTGGTAAAGTCTTGAGTCTTGGTGCTTGCGCCACCGCGGTCGCAGAAAAAGTAGTTGTCGTTATTCACTTCGTAAAAGCGGTACCACAGAACGCTACCGTCGCGCTTTTCGAATGCGCCAGCCTTCTTGTTGAAGTAAAGGCCAGTCACACGCGTCTTTTTGTACCAGGCGATAGCGCCCTTGACTGCATTCTGGATCGCTTCGGTCTGTTCCGGCCAGTTCATCAGGAACCATACGACGCCGGCAGATTCGCTGCCCGATTTGCTCGGAAGTTCGTAGGCGCGTGCGCCGACGGGGGCGTAAGAGCTGGTGTCGTGCTGGGCGCACCAAACGGTAGGGGCGCCGTTGTTGACGATTTGGGCCTTGAGCAGGTAATCGACGGCCTTTTCGAGGGCGCTCTTCATTTTGCTGCGGGTGGCGTTGTCAACGATGTCGCTGTTAAACGGCGACGTAGAATTGGCGATGTCCATCATGGTCACCATCGCGCGGATCATGGCGTTGTCGTTGAGCGTGATCTGGTCGCTATATTCGTTGCGTTTGGGCCAAACTTGCGGGAGCCCACCCTTGGAACGCTGCATTGTCAACAGAAAGTTGACGGCCTTGTTGAAACTCGTCTTGAAGGCGGCTTTGTAGTTGGAATTGGTCGTTGCCTTGTAACGCTCGGCGAGGAGTCGCATTTCTTGGATCGTCGCGTCGTTATCGATGGTGCCGACGTCGCCGCCACTTGCCGAACGCCATCCGGACTTTTGCCCGCCTGAATAGCGGTTCTTGTAGTTATCGGCCATGGCTTTGTAAAAGCCGCCGTTATCGATTTGCCAGGTGGTCATGTTGTAGGCGTATTGGTCAATGTCCATGCCGCTTGCGGCTTTCGTCAATTCGGAATAGCTTCGATAGCTATTGATTTTAGAAACGGCTGTAGTTGGGGGCTCGTAACTTGCTGCAAAAGAATAGCAAGCCACGGATAAAACTGCGGGAATCGTCCCGATATGACCAAACCAAAAACTCTTCATTCTAAACCCTTTTGAATGACCTGACCCACACTCATATTCAAATCTATATTCTAAATGGACATTTTTTATTAAGAATTCCTTTTAAAACATTGAACTTTTGACAACGAGAAGGGAAATGTCCTGTTATAATACGCCTTGTATTATTATTGAAATGAAATTTTTAAAAAGTACGAAATTTTGCTTTTTTTTATTAAAAATCTTTATTCTGTATAATAAAATCTATTGCAATCGCCTAAAAAGAAATTTAATTTATTGGTATGAAGCCAATAACTGAATATCAAGACTACCGAAAGTACATGCGCGACTTTTACGAAGAACGCAAGCGCTGTTCTTTGTTCTCGTGGCGCGAATTTTCTCGCCTAGCTGGGTTCACCTCGCCCAACTACATCCAGCTCGTCTGCGAAAAGAAAAGCGGTTTGAGCAAGAATGGGGTCGAAGGTATCGCCAATGCGATGGGCCTCGAAGGTGTTGACCGCGATTACTTCTGCGCGATGGTGCGTTTTGGAGATGCCAAAAACGATGAAAAGAAAATGGTGGCATTTAACGAAATGCAGAAAATCGCAAAGGAAAATCATTTGCGGGTCGTCGATGCCGAGGCGTTCAAGTATTTCGAATCGTGGGTGAACCCGGTGATTCGTGAACTAGCCCCGATCATGCCGGGCGCAAAACCGCTGGAACTTGCGCACCAATGCTATCCTGTGGTGAGTGCCGCCGAAGTGCGCCATTCGCTGGATTTCATGTGCCATGCGGAATTTCTGAAAAAAGTCGGTGAAGACGTTTACGAGCAGACTGAAAAAGTCGTGACGGGGTCTACGGAGGCGATTCCTTTGGCGTTGCGTTCGATGAATCGTCAGATGTCGAAATTCGCAACGGAAGCGATTGACGAAATCCCGCCTGAAAAGCGTCATATCGCAGGCGTGACGCTTGGCATGTCGGAATCGACGTACCAATGGCTCGTGCAAAAATTGGAAACGTTGCGTCAGCAAGTGGTCGCTATGGCTGCTAAAGAAAAAGAATACGATAAAGTTTATCGTTTGAATTTACAACTGTTCCCGCTCACCAAAGGGAAGGAGGCTTAAAAATGAAATGTATGTATAAAGTAATTGTTGCGGGGGCAGCTGCCTTATTTGCGGTTTTCGGAACGGCATGTTCGAACGATTCGGGTGTCTCCGGGGCGACAACGGAACCGAACTCTTCGAAAATGGCAAAATTGACGGATGAGCAGTTGGCGATTCTGACAAAGTCTTTTTACACATTTATTGATACCATAAAAGTGACGGAAAATGGAGTGTCGCTTGATACCGTGGTTAGGAATGATTGCATGAATTGTGTGGATATTTATCAGCCTGTTCTTGTGATCGATTCGGAATACGTGGAATTTATGAAATTAAGATATCCGTTTGAATCAATAGCGGATACGACATTCTATCACAAAAGTAATGATGGACGTAATAGTTGCGAGGTCATAACGTTCTCTCAAGAACACGGGGCCATGATGAATGTTACGTATAATGCACGTACCCTTGCCACGTTTGGTCCGGGGCCTGTTTACACGGAGGCTCGGACGGCTAGAATTGTTGAAGTCGATGGCGTCCCTGTGGTCATGAAAACCGTAGGCGGGGCGGATTACTGGGGTTATGGTGTCGCGTGTGAAGAATTCTTGGAACAGTTTAAGGATTCGTGCGATGCGTCGAATGGTATTTTCAAGGATTTCGGCGATGGATGCAATTCGGGAACGCTTAATCTGGCATGCTCCATGCTGATTCCCGAAAACATGAATGTCGGAAACGCTGTGGAAATATTTAAGGATGAATTATTGAATGAATGCAAGGAAGATTCTATCCGATATGCTCCTGTTGATGACATGAGATTTGCTATGCAAGGCTGCTTCGGTTCGGCTGGCCCAGGTTATTCCTATTCCACATGTATACCGGACGATGCTGATCCGTCTTTGGATAGCTTGAGCAAAGATTGGCAACTGAGTGTGACTAGGACATTTGATGCTTATTGGCGACAGTTTAGCGATTTGAATGAATATAGTGTCATTGCGGATTTGGTATTTGGCGATAATGAAACGCGTGGCCAATTTATCAGCTATAACACTTTCCCAAATGTCGAAATCGCAAGCTCGTTCCGTGAAGAAGGGGTCTATCGTTTGCCAGACACCTTGATGGCTGTATTCTTCCCCAAGGTGGCGGAAAGCCCAAGTGCCTTTGAAGTCCTCGCCAAGAAAAAACAAGTGTATTATATGATTGTCCTTAAGGATGTTGGTGCAAAAGGGCATGTCTTGAGAAATGTTGAAAACGACGAAATCCGTATTACAGATATTGTAAAGAGCGGTGACAATTGCCCAGAAGATACAGCGGAATACTATTCTGTTTACTTGGTCAGAGGCAGTGCTGATTGGGGAATCGAGGCAAAGACGATTACAAGAACAAATTATGTAAGCCCAACATGGAATTGTAATGATCCACAAAGCCTTGAACAAATTGAACCATATGGCGAATGGGTCTATCCTTACGGATTGATGTAGTGAAAGTTTTCATCCCCGCGAAGGCGGGGATTTCTTTAATTTTTTTTACTATCTTAGGGGCGTATGAATACCAAAATCTATTACACCCTTACAGACGAGTCGCCGTTCTTGGCCACTCAATCCCTACTCCCGATTGTATCGGCTTTCGCAAAGACTGCCGATATTGACGTGGAGACGAAGAACATCTCCTTGCCGGGTCGCATTCTCGCTGCTTTCGCAGACACGCTCCCGGCAGGTACGACGTTTGCCGGCAAGCCGGTGACGGACGACCTCGCCTTCTTGGGCAAGCTTACGCTTGAACCGGATGCGAACATCATCAAGCTTCCGAACATTTCTGCCTCGGTGCCGCAGCTCAAGGCCGCCATTGCCGAACTCCAGAAGAACGGCTACGCTTTGCCGGATTATCCGGATGCTCCTGCCACGGACGAAGAAAAAGCAATTCGCGCCCGCTACGACAAGGTGAAGGGCTCTGCTGTGAACCCGGTGCTCCGTCAGGGGAACTCTGACCGTCGCGCTCCTAACGCCGTGAAGAACTATGCTCGCAACAATCCGCATAGCAACGGCAACTGGAATGAATCCGTGAAGACTTATGTCGCAAGCATGAATGCGAACGACTTCTACGGAAACGAAAAGTCCATCACGATGGCCGACGCTGATACGTTCAAGATTGAATTTGTCGATGAAGCCGGTGCCGTAACGGAACTCCGTGCCGCAAAGCCGCTTTTGAAGGGCGAAATCATTGACGCTACCGTGATGCGCATGGCCGCTCTCGAAAAGTTCATCGCCGACGCCATGGCCGAAGCCAAGGCCAAGGGCCTCCTCTTCTCCGTACACCTCAAGGCCACGATGATGAAGGTCTCTGACCCGGTGCTGTTCGGTGCATTTGTACGCGTGTTCTTCAAGGATGTGTTCGCGAAGTACGTCGACCTCTTCAAGGAACTTGGAATCGATGCGAACAACGGTCTCGGTGACCTCTACAAGCGCCTCGAAGGCAACGCCAAGGAAGCCGAAGTCAAGGCTGCTATCGAAGCCGCTCTTGCTAACGGCCCGGACCTTGCTATGGTCGATTCTACCAAGGGCATTACGAATTTACACGTGCCGAGCGATGTGATCATCGACGCTTCGATGCCTGCAATGATCCGCAATTCCGGCTGCATGTGGAACAAGGAAGGCAAGCTGCAAGAAGTTGTCGCCTGCATTCCGGACCGCTGCTACGCTGGCATCTACGACGAAACGATTGAATTCTGCAAGCAGAACGGTGCCTTCGATCCGAAGACGATGGGTACTGTTCCGAACGTGGGCCTCATGGCTCAGGGCGCCGAAGAATACGGTAGCCACGACAAGACATTTGTCGCAAAGGGCAAGGGCGTTATCCGCGCTGTGAACGGTAAGGGCGATGTGCTCTTGCAGCAGGACGTCGAAGCTGGCGACATCTTCCGTATGTGCCAGGCCAAGGACGCTCCGGTCCGCGACTGGGTCAAGCTCGCTGTCACGCGTGCTCGCCTCAGCAACACTCCGGCGATCTTCTGGCTCGATCCGGAACGTGCTCACGACCGCGAAATCCAGAAGAAGGTCGAAGCCTACTTGCCGGAACATGACCTCAAGGGTCTCGACATCAAGATCATGAGCCCGCGTAAGGCTATCGTCGAAACGATGAAGCGCGCCAAGGCTGGCCTCGACACGATCGGCGTTACCGGTAACGTGATGCGTGACTACCTCACGGACTTGTTCCCGATTCTCGAAGTCGGTACTTCTGCAAAGATGCTTTCCATTGTGCCGCTCATGGCTGGCGGTGGCCTCTACGAAACGGGTGCCGGTGGATCCGCTCCGAAGCAGGTGCAACAGTTCCTTGCTGAAAACTACCTCCGCTGGGATTCTCTCGGCGAATACTTCGCGCTCGTGCCTGCTTTCGAACAGGTCGCATTGAAGGAAGGCAACAAGAAGGCAAAGGTCTTGGCTGATACTCTCGATGCTGCGAACGGCAAGATTCTCGAATTCAACCGTACTCCGGCCCGTAAGATTGGCGAACTCGACAACCGCGGTTCCCATTTCTACCTCGCCATGTACTGGGCTCGTGAACTTGCGAACCAGAAGGAAGATGCTGAACTTGCTGCCAAGTTCGCTCCGGTGGCAGAAGCCCTCGAAGCAAAGGAAAGCGAAATCGTCGCTGCCCTCGCTGCTGAACAGGGTAAGCCTGCCGATATCGGTGGCTACTACATCCCGAACGCAGACCTTCTCAAGAAGTGGATGCGCCCGGTTGATGCCTTCAACAAGGTCATCGACAGCATTTAAAGCGCAAAGGCTCGCATGCTCATTGCTCATAGCAACGTAGTTGCGGGCTCATCGCTCATAGCCAAAAGGCGGACTCAGTCCGTCTTTTTTTATACCTGTCCTTTACTGCCGTTGATAATCCACTGACAAAGTTCAGTAATGCCTTCGGAATCGGGGAGAGTTTGAACAAAGTTCTTGGCCTTGCTCCGTTCGATGAAGTTCCGCCAAACCATTTCGTTCTTGCCGTTGAGTCCCAAGTGCTCTTCGATCGCGCCGTGGGTCCATACCCAAATGCCTTGATTGCAAAGCTTTTTGTGGATGTTCCTAATCGGGATTTCAGCTTCGGGCATCGAGGCCATCATTGCATAAGCCGTCGAGGCGTTGATATTGCTGTGCTTGTTGACGGGGAGTCCGTTCACCAATCGCAAATGATGGTGGCAAGAAAGCTCGCGGAACAAGTTGCGGCAAAGCGTAACGTCCGGGTCGTTGGCGCTCAAGAATCCATCGCGTGTTGCTGTAGTAAAGGCGTAGTCCAAATCGACAATCGCGCGTACGGGAATATCCATTGCTGTTAAAACCTGCATACTCTTGCGGGTATTGCTCACGCCGCCTTGACGTACAAGCGCACATTTGATAAGGGCAAAAGACTGACCGGTAATGCGTTCGAACAAAGCGGGCAATACTCGCCATTCAGTCTTTCCTTCGGTAAGGAGCACATAGTCGGCAAACAGAAGTTCATTGCTGTTCGAAAGGCTAAAGAGCATTTGCAACTGGCTCGGTGCATCTTGAACCACTTGGCGCACGGCATCTTCCATTCGCTTGCGCATGTAAGTTCCGCGCTGTGCGTTTTTGCGGATCAAGAGAGATGTGCTCACATCTTCGCTCGTGACCATTTGTGCGGAATGCGTTGCAAAGACGATTTGGTAACCTTCGTTCGAAAGGTTCTTGAGGGCGACGCGCACAAGTTCCACCGCTTGCGGGTGCAAGAACAATTCCGGAGAATCGATGAGCATCAGCGTACGGCTCAAGTAATGGTTATTGTGGTGCTTTTTGATTTCGGCGAGATAGCGGATTAGTGCCATTTGGATGGCGCGTTGAGAGCCTGCACCCATGCGCGAAATGTCTCGTTCAAAACCGTCGTCTTCGTCGATGACCTTGAGCGTTGCGCTCCTGAGGAACGTTTCGAGAGTCGGCACGGGAATGTCGAGCTCCACCTTGACGCTCGGGAATAGCGGTTGGAGTGCTGTATTGACATCCCTGTCGAACGACTTGATTTCATCGGCCTGTCGGTCGCTTCCCGTGGACGTCAGTTCGGCAAACTGTTCTATGACGCTGCTCAGTTCGCCACCGAAACGGCGTTCCAGCGGTTTAAAAATTTCGTGCAAAAGCTTTGTGAACGCCTTGTTCCCTTCAAAGTCCCAAATCGCGATGGATTCCGGGAACATGCGCTTGAACGCTGCGATAAACTTATCGTTGACTCGGACCCAGTCTTTCGAATTTTTCTTTTTCCCGTTGGGAGGGCAGAATGCCCAAAATTCAATGTTGCCCGGGAGTTCGCCCGGAATGCGTTGGATTTTCTTGACGCGCAGCGTTGTGCCGCTGAGGAACGGAATGACTTCGGCCGCCTTTTCATCTCCAAGGCGGTTTAGGACCTGTTCGGTAATCCCTTCAAAAATTCCTTCGGCTTCAACAGGATTGTTCGGGTCGTCAAAGTAAGAGATATCCAATGAAAAACGGGCAAGGAGCCAGCGGATTCCCATCAAAATGTTCGTTTTTCCGGCGTTGTTATAACCAATCAATGCGGTAAAATCACTAAGCGGAAAAGTCTCGCGCTGGATAGAGCGGAGATTCGAAATCGTAATACGGGACAATCTAAGTGCTTGCTGTTGCATAGCATGAAACTATAAAAACTTTTCAAAAAAAGTCCTGTTATTGGCGATTTCAAGTGAAAAAGTGCAATTATTAACCGTTCAAATTGGAATGATTCTGGTCAAAAACGGGCTAAAAAAGAAAAAACACTGTAGCTGTTGGGGCTACAGTGTTCTTTTGGGGTTAGGAGGAGAACAAAGAGTTCTTGATTACAAAGGTATTTAAACTTTGCCGTATTTAACGTTTTTGGGCAAGAATGGTGTTGAAAAGTGTTGTGAACTTCACAATGGGGTGTTGAAATTTTTACTACAATTACCCATAGTGTGCAAAAATGAGGTTTTGTTCCGTGTTGAACTCTCAAAATGAAAACGTCTCTAGAATTATTTCTAAATTTTCAGGCATGAAGAAATACGCTGCTCCAGTTGTACTTTTTGTACTTGCATGTGCCTTAATTGTTTATCTCAAGGTCGATTTTTCCGGTTCATCCTCTTCGTTCGACGTGAATCGGTATATGCAGACTCGTTCCAAGATTGATTCCTTGGAAATGGCCTTGTGGAACGCTCAGGGCAATGTCGATACGCAGGTCGCTATCCGTGAAGAGCTCTCCAATGCTTGGGAAGACCTTTCGGCGATGCGTACGAAAACCGCAGATGATTTGGATGCAGCCGAAGAAAATGTAGGCGGTTTCTCTAGTGGCGTGTTGCTTTGGATTATTGGTGGCTCGCTTGCCGTTCTCCTCTGCTCCGTCATTCTGGTCTTGGTCTTGATCCACCGCAAAAAAGTGGTTGAAACCCGCATGATGGAAGCCTTGGCAAAGTCCAGGGATATCGGTGAAACGATGTCGCTTGATGAAAGCGAAACGATGGTAACTCCGCGCGTCCATGCTCCGAAAAAATCCATCATCGACGAAGTAGAAGAATTTGCTGCCAAGCGCCGTGAAACGATGGCCATGGAAAATTCGACGACTGCTCCGGCAGAACCCAAGGCCGCTTTTGAAGACGAAAACGGCGTTCCCGAAAATAGAATTTTGACGTCCCCGTTCAACGGCAAGACGGTTCTCCGCCCGACGGCAAGAGAACGTATTACGTCTGCGATGCAGTCCCTTTCTGATGTGCTGCATCATGACCGCACCAAGGTCTCGCAGTCCAAGGTTCAGGCTCCGGCCCCGAAGCCCGAAGCTCCTGCTCCGGCTCATCCGCTCGAAATGAACCGCTTTGATCGCGAATCGTCGGTGAACAGCAAAATCTTGCAGATGTCTCGTCGAGGTTTCCCGGCTTCGGCTATTGCTTCGAAGTTGAAGATTCCTCAGGCTAAAGTCGAGGCTGTTATCAAGGAAGCTGTCGAAGCAGGTAACTAATGCGTTACCGCTTTCGTTGCGAATATTTAGGCAGTGCCTTTTACGGCTGGCAAGAACAGAACTGTGGCGGCAAGCTCCGCTTTGTAACGGTTCAATCCACACTTGAAGAAGCCTTGTCTACGGCTCTCCGTGCGCCAATCCGCGTGACGGGGTCGGGCCGTACCGATACGGGAGTCCATGCCCGCGGGCAGTGTGTCCATTTTGATTACGATGGCGAACTCGATCCGATGAAGGTCGTCCGGTCCGTCAATGGCCTTACCAAACGTCTTATCCGCATTCGTGATTTGGAACCGTGCGCCGCTGATTTCAACGCACGCTATGACGCTGTTTTACGTTATTACCAGTACACGATTTTTACGCGCCCGGTGGCGTTGATGCGTGACTTTGGCTGGGAATGCGGGTCGCTGAATTTGGATATTGATGCGATGGCCCGCGAGGCCGCTTCGTTCCTCGGCGAACATGATTTTATTGATTTTTGCATCCCGCGAAACGATGGAAAATCGACGCTTTGTACGTTGAGTGAATTCCGCCTGGAACGCTTGAACGACTGGAGTTGCATGTTCCATATCAAGGGGAATCGCTTTTTGCACCGTCAGGTGCGGGCGATGGTCGGGACGCTTTTTGACGTTGGCCGTGGCCGCTATCCCGAGGGAACGGTCCAGCAAATATTCGCCAAGCAATTCAAGGGCGAACGCACGTGGGCGCCCCCGCAGGGGCTCGTGCTAGAGAACGTGGAATATAAGGATTATTGAGGTGGTAAGCTCGCCGCATTGCGGCTTTGAGGTCGCTTCGCTTTGGGGAGTGAGCGATGAGCTGTGGGCCATGAGTTGTAAGTTCTTATAGTTACGGCTTCGCTGCCAAATTTACCTCATAGCGAGTGCAACGAGCGTACTCATCGCCCATACCTCAAAGGGGCGAAGCCCCGACCTCATACCTCAAAGTGAATGCCGTAGGCATGAACGACCTCATGCCTCATAGCCTACCTGCGAAGCAGGTCAATCATTTCCTTCACGGCGCGTTCCATGCCGACAAGTGCCGCACGGCTCACAATGCTGTGTCCGATGATAATCTCGTCAATACCGTCGATCTGAGCAACTGCTTCGACGTTTCTGTAGTTGAGCCCGCGTCCTGCGAGAACGTTGAGCCCGTACTTGTGGGCAAGCACCGTCATGTCCTGCAAGGCGGAAACTTCACGGTCAACTTCTTCACGGCTGCCGAGTTCGAAGGCGGTGGCGTACTTGCCTGTATTGAATTCTACGAAATTGGCGCCAACTTTCTTTGCAGCCTTGACCTGTTCCGTTTCTGCATCGATGAACACGCTTACCTGGATATCGTTGTTGCGGAGCGTCATGATGTACTTGGCGAGTTCGTCAATCTTTGCTGATACGTTCAAGCCGTCTTCGGTCGAAAGTTCAGTATGGACTTCCGGGACGAGTGTGACCATGTCCGGCTGGCGGTTGATGGCGAACTGCACCATGGCCTGAGTCGGTGCCATTTCAAGATTTAACTTGGTCGTAACTGTTCCACGGAGAAGTCTGATGTCGCGGTCCTGGATGTGGCGCTTGTCTTCGCGAAGATGTGCTGTAATGCCGTTACAACCGGCGAGCTCTGCAATCATTGCCGCTGCGACGGGATCGGGTTCCTTGCCTTTACGGGCTTCACGAATGGTAGCGATGTGATCCACGTTTACACCGAGTTTGATAGACATAAGCTCTCCTATTTAGAATTGAATAAAGTGGACAAATCAACAAGTGATGTGCCTTGCTTGGCCGCTTTTGTTGCAATGTCCTCTATTTTAGATAAATTTACTTTTGTCAGTGGAAGAATCATGATCGATGTCCCGCTTTTGGGGGCTTCCCTGAGCTTTTGGTGGATATAGTCTTCGATGGAACTATTATCCGGGTTGTATGGGGAAGCAATCTTGCAAGTGATGTTGAGATCCTTGCAGGTCTGCGGAACGACCGTGCGTTCTTCCATTGATAAGTCGATAAACCACATGCCCTTCTTTTCGGTGGGCTTCATGATGGCTTGCAATAGTTGCTTGTGCTTGACCGCTTGTTCTCCATAACGAGTCGCAATGCCTGCGGCATGGGGGAGGGCGTTCTTGGCGTCGTTGATGTTTTCTTCAATCTGTTCGGCCGTATGGTGGATGCGAAGCGGACGGAACTTGTTGTGTTCCTGGTTCAACTTGGCCGATTCCATGGTAAGCCAAAGCACAATTTCTTTATTATTAATCTTGTCCAGATCTTTGTAAAAATCTTCGGGCATGCCGAATGGCGGAACAAGAAGGTCGAACGGAAAATTAAAACTGTTCAACTTTTCGATCATTTCAGGAGTCAGTTTTGTTGTCTGAAATGCAATCGACATGAGCGATGCATTTTTCATGAAAATGTTTTCTGAAACCTGGAATGTCAGATGGAGCGAATCTCCAGTGGGCGTCAAGACTTCAACTTTTGCCGACTGGTACGAATTCGGGTTGTCGTTGAGTTCTTCCATCGAAATGATGGTGCCACCGTGCTTTTTAATGAAGTTCTGCGCTTGCAAAAGGTAAACGACGATGGTCTTTCCGCGGGCAAGAGTCCAAATGTCGCGCTTGGCTCGTTTGGAATAGCTAGAAGAAATAATCTTGAGTTCGTCCTGTAGTTTCTTTTCGAAAGGGATGGTGTCATTTTCGACAGGGGCTACTTCCGGCTTGCGGATCCCTGCCGTTTCTTCGATATTTTCGAGGATACGATGAGCCTCGTCCTGGTTGTTCAATAAAAATGCCAAACAGGCCAAAATCCCCGACGCTAAAAAAAGTGCGACAATGTGTTTAAGCTTGATCATTTCACCTGTAAATATAACTACATTGAGCGCGTATGCCTATTCTGTTTGCACTTGTTGGAGCTACTGGTGTTGGCAAGTCGCGCCTTTCACTGGAACTGGCGGAACGCTTTAATGCTGAAATTATCGGTGTAGACTCCCGCCAAATCTATAAGGGCTTTGCGATTGGAACCGCTCAGCCTCCTGTTGAAGATCTTTCTAGGGTGAATCATCACCTGATCGATTTTTTGGACCCGTGCAAAGCCTATTCTGCAGGGGATTTTTGTGCAAACGTCAAATCGCTTTTGTCGGGCCATCCGGATCAAAATTATATACTGGTAGGGGGGACTGGATTGTATCTCCAGTCCTTGATGCTTGGCCTTCCGCAGCTACCGAAAATAGAGGAGTCCGTTCGCAAAGCGTTCGAAGACGAGGCCTGCAAGTTTGGTAATAATAGTTTGTACGAGAAAGCTAAAGCGGTTGATCCCGAAGCGATGGAAAAAGTCGAGATGAACAATGTCCAGCGCATCATCCGTATTTTGGAAGTCCACCAGTTGACGGGGCGCAAACTCTCGGATTGGCAAAAGGAACGCGTTGGTGGCATTGGTGTTTTGCCGGTGTTCTGGTTGAACCGTAGCCGTGAAAATCTCTATGCTAGGATTGATGCTCGTGTCGACCAGATGATGGCGGATGGCTGGATGGATGAAATCCAGTCTTTGGCTAAGACGGTACCGCTAGATGCTCCCGCATGGCAAAGCCTTGGCTATAGGGAATTGCTGGCGGCAAAAAGTGCTTCTCAAGTGAATGTTGTTCTTGATGAAGTCAAGCGAAAGACCCGGAATTATGCAAAGCGTCAACTGACATGGTTCCGTTGGCAGGTAAAATCCATGGAAATAGATTTGGATACTTGCAGTAACCCTACGGATCTAGTAGTCAAAACGATCGATTAAGCAAAAATGGGCGCTTTTTGAAGCGCCCAAAATTTTTTTTAAGAAAAAATAAGGCCGTTTTGGGGTAAATGAGCCTTCCTTTTGAAATGCCTTTCGAAAAAAGTGGTGAATAGAATGTGAACATCATGGTATAGAACCGGAAGACAACCCGTTTTTAACGAAAAAAGTGAAAAAAAGTGAATTTTTTTGCCAATGACCCCTTGTTTTTATTCCTGAAAATTCTATAATTGGTCTCACCCTCGAACGAGACGGCTGAAACGCCGAAACGAACGAGACGAAAGTTCGAGAAACTTTCGGGCAAATTGAAGGAATCGGAGATGTGCTTAGTGACGGCCCAAGAAAATTTCTTGGAAGTCAAAT
>Ga0265300_10001720_pt1 | contig 19970 bp, 4 predicted proteins | sample AusTroGonzalo_MG_FD_193482 | JGI IMG/M metagenome (GOLD analysis project Ga0265300, IMG submission 193482) | Bovine rumen microbial communities from tropical cattle in Woodstock, Queensland, Australia - Gonzalo_03 | ecosystem: Host-associated > Mammals > Digestive system > Stomach > Rumen ...
TATGGCGCTGAAGAAAGGCGTAGGCTCCCGAAGCTCGCGGTTGAAGGAATAGCCGGTGATGTAGATGGCGCATCCGGTATTGAGGAAGGACTCATATTCCTTGGCATCCCTCTCGGCAGAGTCATTGTAGCGCAGCACGTCGTTCAGCTTGACGCTCATCTGGTCTGCTGCGGCCTGCCCTCCCTCGTCGGAAGAATACACAACGGACTTGTACGGAGCGGAGCGGAACTCGCCCACCACGCGACGGATGATGGGGCCGATGAGGTTGTACTTGAGCGCTGGACGGCCCTGGCTCTTGATGTAGTCCTCCTCGGTCATGCGCTTGGAGCAGCCGAACCTGTCCTTTATCTCAACCATGTCGCCCCACTGCTTGCCCTTGTAGTAGTCGGCGCTGCGGTCTGCCTGCTTACGGAAGGAATAGAACGAATTGTTGCACCGGCCAGCATAAGTGAGGAGGTCGAGCGACTCCTTGGTAATCTTGAACTCGTCGCCCGTGAGCTGGGACATGCCGTCCACGCCCGTCTTTGTCTTCGGCTTCCGTGAGCGGCTCGCCCTCTGTCTCAGGGTGGCTATGTCGTTTTCTGTAACTCTTTTCATATACTTATACCAATTACTTTACCAAATCTTTCACCCCGCCGTAAACTTTTTCCGAAAGCGAGGGCCTGGGCTCATAGGGGATGCCGTTCTGCAACCTGCGCTGGACGTGGTGGTATTCCTCCTCCATGAGCTTGTCCACGAGGTCTGCCTGGGCGCTGTAGTATTTGTGCCATGCGTCCTCCACCTCCAGCTTCGCCTCGGCTTTTGCGGACTTCTCATCCTCGGTCTTGTCCGGCAGGGAGGCCCAGCGCTCCTTAGCATCCTGCCACTCTTTCTTGAGTGCGTTCACGCCCTTGTGCTTCACCTCCTTGGACTTGTACTTCTGCCCGGCGTTCTTGCCACGGAGATGAACCTTCTCGACATATTCGTTGTTCATTCCGTCGCGGTACATCTTGCCGAGGATATAGTCTTCGCCCTCAAGGATTATCTGCACCCTCGCCTCTCTCGGCAAATCGTCCGGGTGTTCGTAGGCCATAGCCGCGGTGATGTCTTTCGTGCCTGCGGCCATGTTCAGGTTCTTTACCACCTTCTCGGAGAGGTTGCCGTATTCGTGGAGCGCGTTGGAGACAAACGAGTTGCTGCGGTCTTGGTCGATATGACCCGTGAATCCGCTGATGAACGGAATGTCATCGTAACGGAACGGACGGTCTGGATCGCTCTTGCTGATGCCCGTCCAAATCTTCGACACATCCTCCGCAGCGCGGTAGAAACCGCCTCCGTAGTTCCTGAGAGCGTCACGGACTACACCGGGGGCGATGTCCCAGCCGATATTCTTCGCCATCCACTGACAGGCGTCCACGATTGCCTTGGGAGTGCTTGCGTATGCGCCCTGCGACTTTGGCACCGTATTGCTGAAAGGATTCTCCTTCCAAAGCGGGCGGCCAGTGTAGTCGCGGTTGGTTGCCCAGTCAACGAAGAACATCGTCGCATCGGGAGCCACGGTACGCAGCAGAGCGTCGCCGATATTCTTGTTGGATGCGGAGTAGCCTTCCACGGGATTGACGGGGAGTATGCTTGCAGCGGTATTGATAGCGTCAAGACCGATTTCGAATCCGTCCCTTGCAGCGACCTTGCCGTACATAAGCGAGGCCGCTATGTCTCCGAGTCCGTAGAACGAGCGGAGTTCCACCGGCAGAGGAATGGCGAGATACCAGCTCCCCGTGCCGAGAACTATATTGTTGCGCCTTACCCACTCGGGCAGATTCCAATACCAGTCATGCTTGTCATCATCGTCTCCGTCGCCGAGACCGGATGCAAGCCCCGCGAGCGCTGCGTTGATGATAGGGGTAAGCACTCCCATCACGGCGAATGCTCCGGTGGCTACGGACATCGTTACCGGCTTGGTCTTGAACAGGCGGAGGAAGTTGTCGAAGCCCTGCACGCCTGCATTGTAGAAGTAGTGCGTCGCTCCGAGGTATGCCGCTACCGCGCCCCAGACACCTTCGCCGGACTGCATTCCCTTGCGGTTGAAGTTCACGGAGATTTCCTTGGCGTCGGATGCCGAGCGCTGACCGCTGCGGCGCATGTCGCGCGAGGTCTGGTATGCCGTGAATCGGGTAAGGAGTTCAAATGCCTCGTTGAGCGTCTTGACCGCCTGGGCATAGTGGCCGAGGATGGGAATCTGCACGGGGCCGACTTCCTTGCCCGCCCTGCGCATCGAGCGCTCCAGGGACTTCTTTATCTGGTCTACGGAGTTGATGATGGTGTAACCGGTCTGACCGCCGTCACGCATAAAGTCCATGAACAGGCGCTCCTTCTTCGTGGGATTGGCCTTCTGCTGGAGCTTGCCGCTCTCCCACTGCGCCATCATACGCACCATAGGGAAGGCAAAAGCACCATAGCCGAAGTTGTTCCACCAGTTCTTCTTGTACTGACTGCGATACGCACGGTCCTCCTTTACGGAGATGGCCATGCGGCTGTAGATGGTATCACGAAGAAGGTTCCTTGCGGTAAAGTCCAGCGAGTAGGTGGTAAAGAGATTGGAGAGCGCACGCGAAGCCTTGCGTATGAGCTTCATATTCTGCGCACGTCCGACTCCCGTTACCGCCTTGACGATGGCGGGGTTGCCGTTTACCCAAATCATCTTCTCGATGCCGCCCACTTTCAAGCGGATGAGGTGCTCGTTGCGGTTCCCCTTGTTGGCAATGATCTTGTCAAGTGCAAGTCCGTTGCGGCCAATCTTTGCAAGGGGCTCTCCCTTGGTGCCGTTTGGCTGGATGTTGTCGCGCAAGGCACGCATACGCTGCTCGAACTCCTCAAGGGTCTCGTTGGGCATCGGCTCGGCAAGAGTCCACGTTCCGTCGGCGGGATTCTTGACGTACCATGCGTCGCGCTGGCTGAGAAGGCTGTTCTCCCCTGCGCTCAACAGGAAACGGTAGAGGGCCTGCTTCGCCCAGTTGTCGTTGCCCTGGACGATTTCGGTCTCCGCAATGTTGAGTATGTTGGCGAGGGGGTTGTCAGCCTCCGTCCAACGTCCGTTCATCTTCTTCACCACCACGGAGTTGCTCTTGGGATGGACGAGGTTGGAATAGCTGTACTCCTCCTCAGCCGTTCCTTCGCTGAATCCGCGGAGAGGCAGGTAGTATTCCCACATACGCGGCTGGCTGGATGTGCCGTGGAGCCTTTCGTACTCCTCGCGCGTAAGCAGGCCGTACTTGTATGCGTGCTCCAGGTTATAGTCGGTGCAACTGCGTATGCGGTTCCAGAGTTCGTCAAGCTCCGCATCGTTGCCCACTTCGACCTTGAAGGAGTCAATCATCGCCTGCGCATCGGCCTCAGCCTCGCGCCACTCGCTTGCAGGACGGCCCATGAGAGACGTGATACCAGACCAGTCTCTCTTGCGCGATTCATAGAGCAGCCCTATCTTCATCTTCTGCTCCGGAGTCGTGGCCTGGGCCAAGGCGCTTTGCTTGGCAAGCTCTATCTCTTCGTTCTTGTATGCGTTGCGCTCAAGGCCGGAGACTGCATAGAGGTAGTCAAGTATGCGCTCATAGGCTTCCTGCCTGTCATCCTTGCTCGACTTGCCGTTAAGCAGAGTCCCCTGAATCTTGCGCACCTGCTCAAGCATCGGCTTGAAATGGAAGAGCTCGAACTCATGTGCCTGCGTCTCCGCACGGCTGCTGGCGAGGTTGTGGCGGGTGAGGTAGTCCTCGTTCTCCTCCACCTTCGCCTTTCCGGTCTCCTCCATTATCTTCTCCATTCCGATCTTCACGGGGAGGTCGGCGTTCTGGTGTTCCATGATGGCTGCGTTGCGGAAATCCTTCATCGCGGCATCGTAGGTGGCGGCTGCAGAGTCAGCGTCGCGGTAAAGCGGCTCGTCGTCGAACTCGCTTACCTCGCTGGCCTCGTTCACCTGAGTCTCGCGCTTGAGAAGGATGTCCTTGGCCTTGCCCTCTATGGTGTTGAGCCAGTTCGGGTTCTTGAGGTTCTCATAGGACGCACGGAGTATATACTGCAGCTCGCGGTCAGTGAGGATGAAATGCTCGTTGCCGAACAGCTTGCGGATTACGTTGGAGAAGATTTCCCGGATGCGCTGCCAGACGGAGGTTTTGAAGTCCGCCTTTTCCGCAAGGTGCGAGAGATATTCCTCCACGGCACGCACGTTGTCCGCATTGGGATGGCGGGCAATGTAGGCGTTCACCCACTGCCTGCCCTTTGCATCCAGGGATGCGTATATGCGCACCATAGCGTCACGGAACTGGTCTCCAAAGAGCCTGCGCAGTCCGAGGTGTCCTACGGATTCGTGCAGCACGGTGGCCATTGCATCGCGCTCGTCTGCCACGTTGTCCATGCAGACAGAGACCTCTCCGTTCTGGTAGTAGCCCTTGTCATTCTTGTGGCCCTTCGGCATCTGCTCGCGGCTGATGCGGTGGATGGGGATGTTGTACTCAAAGGCCATATCGTCGAGCATTTTCTCAACGGCCTTGAGCTCGGCCTCCGTGATACGATGATTGATAGCCTCGCTGGGAGTGAACTCCTCTCCGCTTTCCCTTTCGTAATCGTACTGTACAGGTTCCTGCTCGGGATGTGCAGCGTTGTATTCATCAATGACTCTGCGAGCCTCTGCATCGGAGATTATCCTGTTAGCCTTAAACGAGCCCGCCACATACCATCCGACCTTATCTGCCTGAGCTGCTTTCGCATTGGCATTGGTGGACTTCATGTAGAAGCCATCGGTAGGGATATGCGTAGGAATATCGTTGTCGGGATTTGACTGAGCCTCTGCATTGTAATCCACGTCGGCAGAAACTTCGCCTTCCACCCATACGAACTTGTCATCACGAAGGTTCTTCTTCGGGCCCTTGCCAATCTGCCTCATCGTAGGCAGTGAGCCTGCATGCCAGCCGGGACGCATCGCGTAGGTGGAGACGCTCCCGCTGCCGTTAATGCCGATATTCCAATACCTGCGGCTCTCTCCCTCATAACGCCTTTGGCCGCTCCCGGTGTCTTCAATATACACCCAGCGCAGACCATTGGCAGTTGCATCGTTGACCGCCGCCGTGGAAGGATACTTGGTCTTCTTCTCTCCGTGCTGAACCTGATAGTCTTCCAGGGAAGTATAGCTGCCGTCTTTAGGATTGACAAGAAATACTCCGGAAGGCATCTTCTTTAGGAAATCAAGCGTGGGGCTTTCAGCATCATACCAGCGGCCAAGCACTATGGGAGAAGACGAGTCGATGAACAGAGGATAGAGTTTGCCATCTTCGCCAAGACGCATCAACTTGTAGACTTTTACGGTCTTCTTGGGGTTATCCTTCTGGCGCTGACGTGCACTATCAGGGTCTTCACGGAACGCGGGCACTTCTTCCACGGGAGAAGTCACGGAGCCATTACTCCTGGTGTCGGTTGCGCCAAGGTCGGCCTCTCGAATAAAACCTCCGTTGCGGTCTATATTGAAGATGAAGTCGGAAACACGGCCACGGAAGCGGTCAAAAAGAGCCTTGTCGAAGTTGTTGAGCATTCCGTCAAGAGCCTCATCCAAGAGCGCCCATGCGGTTGTCTGCTCTGCGCCGTCCATTTCCGAACCGGATACGCGGATGCCGCGATTTGAACGAATCACCCACATGCGGCGGTTCATCAGCTTCTCCTTAGTCTCGTTGTTAGCCATCTCTGCGAGGAGTTCTTTCTCGTTCTCAATGGCATACTGACCAGTGAAAGGACGCACGTCTTGCGGGGCGCCCTTCGTAATCTGTTCGTAGACATCACAGGCGAGCTTGGCCGCATCAAACAAAGCGTCCGACATACCCATCGCATTGGTATTATACCCAGCAATGGCATACACGGTTACTGAGTGAATGAACTCGTGCAGAAGTGTCTGGGCCCGTTTCTCATCGCTCAAGCCGTTCCAGCGGTTTTTGTTAACCTTCAGCGTGTTGTCCACATTGTTATAACCGCCGAGAACATCACGATCCATCGCCTCCGCTCCAATGACAAGACCGATTTTCTCCCCTACGCCTGCGACCTTATCGTACATGTCCTGACGCTTATCATCGCCGTGGTTTGCGGCTTCGAATTTCGCCCGGAGTTCGCCGTAGCTATTCAGCGAATCAATATCTGCCGCGCTGATGTCAGGTCGCAAGCCACTGGCTACGCGCTGAATCTGCGCCTCGGAAAGACCGAAACCGGCACGGATGAGCTTCATATACTGGCGATACATCTCACGGAACGCATCAACGCTCTCCTGGGATGCTGTATTCTCAATATACGTTCTTGCTCGCAGCTCGGCATCGGTGAGCCCGACAACCTCTTTGAGCCATTGATAGGCTTGAATAAGGTAGTTGTTCTGGGAGACTCTCTCGAAGTCGGAATAAGTCAGTCGGAACCACTTGCCCGTCCAGTAGGAATACTTATCGTTCAGCGCGTCCAGACGATAACGGCTCTCCCTCATTCCTGCCGGGAAGCGCTCGGTCATACGGAATGTAATCCTGGCGTTAGGCTTATCCTCATCGTCAACTACTATCTCGCGGAAAAGCTTGTTCTTGCGAAGTTCCGTAAGAACGGACTTCATCTTCTTGATGGCAATAGCTTGCTTGTCGATGATTCGCTCGGGTATCTGCAGGGGTTCCAGGAGTCCGGGCAGGTCATCCTTGTTCGCAAGCGACCAATCGTGAGTCTCGGGCGCCTTTGCCTGCGAGCGCATTGACGGCTTTGTCACCTTGTCGATTATCACGATTCGTGAAGTCCCCTCCGCACCGGCATCAATGGCGGGATTACCGACAATGATAGTAGAGCGCAGTAATGCCCCGTCACCTTCCAGCTTTCTAAGCGACGCAGCCACTGCGTTGGCATCGTTAGGGACAACGGCTATAAGGCGGCCACCTTCCGAGAGATGGGTGAAGCCTTTCTCCATGGTCTCTATCTGGCTCATTCCGGGGTCTGTGTTACCATTCAGAATGACGACATCGGCCTTGTTGATAGGGTTGAGTTCAGTGAACGAGCCCTCTCGCAGCTTGAAATCATCGCTAGCGGAAGTGACAAGGAGGTCTGCCTGGAGCGCTATGTCCTGCTCAAGCGCGGAGACACCCACGCCCTTCGGCATATATCGTGCAATACTGCCTCGCCCCGCGAATGGAACGAGAGCCTGCTCACCGGACTGCATCTTGCCCCAAGTGGACATAACGTAGCCGATAGGCTCGGGGATTGATTTATCTCCCGACTTGATACCCTTTCTCTGGGCCACGCCATAATCGTGCTTGGCTTTTGCCATGCCCTTGAGAGTATTTCCTCGCTTATCCATCTCTACGCCGCCGATTCCCTGGCCCGCAATGGGCACGTTACCGGAATTTTCGTAGAATCCCGTCATAATGGAATCCTTCAAGCCGCGCCCTCGGAATCCATGTGCAAGATTTTCCGTAGTCTCCGCTTTGGCATTGAAACTCATTGCGAAGGTTATCGCCTCTATATCAAGACCGAGGCGGGGGTATTCGAATACAGCGTTGCTCAGGTTGCCCCAACGGAAGATTCGGCCTTCTGCCTGTATGAACCTAATAGGAGAATTAGGCAGTGCAGTCTGAATCATCACGCGGGGATACTTGCCGGTGGTGTCATGCAAGGAGAGGCCCGCTCCACCAGATGCGGTGGTCACGCAGATAATCTTAACCTTGCTGTTGTCGTCGTTGAAGGAGTCCCTTGCGCGAGTCTTCTCCGGATCGGTCTTCTCTCCGTTGTATGTCGCTACGGATTCGGCTTCAAGTTGAGGGCGTTTGGGAGCTCTAGGTAGATTGGCCTGGAGTTCCTCTTGAGACATAGTAGGATGAGCACGCTCATACGCATCGCATTCTTTGCCCCACTTCTCCAGCTTCTTATTGTACTCGTCCATCTTCTTCGCGTACCTCGCGCGATCCGCGTCTGTCGCGTAGAAATCAATAACCTGCTCCTGCACGGGCCTATAGTCAAGCCCCGCCTCCCATTTAAGGATGTCGGCGAACTGCCTGCGGAACTCCATGATAGCCATGATGGGAGGGTTCTCTTGCCCCATAGCAAGGTCAAGGATAGTAGCGAAAGGAGGGCCTACTGGCGGCATCTTGTCACTTGCCTTGGACTCGTGCATACGGTCATGGAAGATTACAATCTTGCGACCCGCGTCAAGATGCTCCTGAAGCCGGTCACGCAGAGCAGAAATCTTCATCGTTTCGAAGAGCTGCGTAGTCCAGGTGTAGTTCTTGAATAACGAAAGAGCCGTTCCGCTCAGAGCGTTAAAACGGGGGTCTTTCATAATGGACTGCCACGCCTGGTTAAAGCGTGCGGCCATTATGTTGCCACTCACGTCCGGGAAGTCACGGCTGTTGTCGTAACCATTCTCCAGTTCGCGGAAGGAGACGGTCTCAAGCTCGTCAAGAAGATGGTCGCCGAAAGCAATCTCCCTCTCCTCCATCGGCTCGTCACCGCGGAACCAGTCTGTCATAAAGGCAGACTTGCGTGATTCCTCATCAGTAATTTCGGTGCCGTCGGACTTAAACACTTTGGGGTATTGATAGATGTACCCTTCTGCGTACTTGAGGTTTTCGATGGTATTGAAGGGTGTTGCGGATAGAAGAAGCACCTTTGTCTTCTTGGCCGCTTCCTTCGCCTGTTCCTCAAACGTCGGTTTCAGTGCATTTATCTGGGTGTTGAGCTGCTTGATTTCGGCCTCAATTTCCACCAGGCGGTCACTTATTTCAAACTGCCTCGACGCCTTGGTGGTCGGTTTCTTCGACTCAGCGTTGAGGGCTTTCTGCTCATCCTCCAACTCAATACGCCTACGACCGGGAATGGTGTTAGCCACAAGCCTCTCAGTAGCCGACTCTACGTTCTTGTTTGTAATCATCTTATGGGCTTCATAGGCAAGCGTATCTTCGCCCTTCTGCCCCTCGATGATGTTGTGACACTCATCGTACACTACGAGGTCGAAAGTGTCTTCGTAAAGAGCCTTGTTTTCGCGGAAGTTCTGGTACGATGTCACAACTACGCCTTCTCCTTTGTCTTTCGTGTTGGCGAGTTTGCGCATCTTAATGCCCATGGCATTTCCTTTCTCCACCCACTCAGTTGTCATTGAGGCTGGAGCGACTAAAAGGATACGCCCCTTCCCCTGGTCAACGAAACGCTTGATTGTTCCAAGGCCAGTGTAGGTCTTACCAGTTCCTGTACCGTTGGTAATCAGCATTCCCTTGCCGTATGCGTGGTCGTAATCGTTGTGCGACGGGTCGAAGAACTGGCGCTCAATCATCACTACATCATCCCACTGACCGGGAGTCAGCTGCGGGAGTGCTTCTGCGATGTTGTTTCTATTGGCAGCCTTAAATGGAATCTTCTTCTCGTTTGCCAGCTTCTGCCTTTCGGCACGTTCCTTTATAGTGGACTTGCCTTCCTCACGGAGTTCGGTATCGCGGATATCGGAAGCGTGCTCCTCGAGGGTGAGGCGTTTGCCGTCGATTTTCATCTTGGTATTCCACACTTCCCCAATGAATGCGTCAAGCGAGCTCTCGTCGTAATTAAGGCCCTTCATTACCGCATCCCCGAACTTACCCTTGAACCAGCGGGCAAAATCATTGAAAGTGGTAAGACCCTCACTCTTTGCATGCGCGTAACCGAGCTTGGCAGAGGTGAAGATAATCTTGCCGGCCAACTCCATCTGTTTCGGAGTCAGCCCCTCAAAAGACAATGATACGGTAGGTTTCTTGGGGCGCTTGGAAGATAGAGCGCCCTCTTTCTTCTGCTCAGGCTCTGTTGAATAGGAAACGGAATCGAGCCCGTTAATGTCGCGGTCTATGGAGAGGTTTGTCTCCCCAAACTGCTTGAGAAGGTCTTCTAGTTCTCCACCGAGAGCTTCGATGTCTGTGGAGCCTGCTGCCGTTTCCTCTCGGCCCGAGATTCCTCCAGAGATTTGTCCACCCTGTTCAGCAGGGCCTGGAACTCCTCGTCCGACATCGGTTCGTCCGGGTCTTCCACTTGCAAGAGTTCCGGCTCCGGTTTCAGTTTCCCGCTGAGCAGGTTCTCCAGGGACTCGCGGAGCTTCGCTTTGTCCACCACCGACATCATTTGATCGTCCGCTGACGCCAATGCTATTGCGTCCCCGATTGTCATTACTTCCGGTATCCTGTACATCAGGCTGTCGTTGGACTCCCGTAGTTTCTGCAGCGCCTCCTTCTCCAGCAGGTACGCCCCCATTCTCAGGGCTAGGAACCCGCTCGGCAGCTCCTTCTTGTGAGCGTCCGCCCAATCCGCCAGCTTCGCTTCCACTTCGTTCTGCGCCCACCCCGGTAGACTGAACCACTGGGCCATCCAGCTGTGTTCCGTTGGCATCTTCGCCAGCAGGTTGAGTTGTTGTGCGTTGAGGTCTAACATATTCTTTAACTAAATTGTAAGCAGATTTGTTTGCAAATGATTTATCTCCATTGATGTAGTCAACTGCCGCATCAATAACATCTTCATCGGGATAACCAGAATTGCGGATTTCCTCCTCCGTAAGCTCCTGGTTGGCCGGAGCAGCTGGGGTAGATTCCGCTGCGGGTGCCTCCTTTACTTCTCCGCTTTCACTATTCCCATTTCTACCAGAAGCTCGTCCACGAGTTCCTGTGCTCCCGGTTGATGTAGAACTGCCGCCCTCAGTGCGTCCTTCGCCTCCTGGTCTCCCTTGAGTGCCAGTGTTATCTCCGCTTGCAGGTACTTCTTGTACCTCTCCTTTTCGTCCATTGCCATTGTTTTCTATAGGTTGTTCTTCCTTTGCGGGAAGGATTCCAAGTTTTCTGTAAGCATCTTCGCGGCTAAGCCCCTCCGGTTCCGGATTCTCCATCGTCGGAGTCGCGTTCATTACGTCTATAAGCGAGTCGAAGAAGGAGTCGAGCCCCTTTATCGTCTTCGAGCCTTTGAATAGCGCCGCTAGTCCTCTTGCCGCCAGATTAGGATGGAGCTCGCCTACGGTCTTGTCGGAGCCCATCGAGCCCTGATTCATCCAGTCGGCGATGGCCGCCATTGCGCTTTCGACATTCTTTGCGGATGCAAAGGCAGGGTCTGCCTCAAAGTCAAAGTAATAAGCAATCGCCTCCTGAATGTCGGGAACAACCCCGTCAAGGAGAGACAGCTTATATGCGCTCTTCTGAAGTGCTAATTTAACATTATTTGGCAAACTTTCAAAGACTTTCTCGATAATTGGCGGCGCATTGAGGAACAATGGGGCCTTGCTCAAATCACGGAATGCTTTGATAGTAGCCTCGGTAAGCTTTTTCTCTCCCTTCCGGGTGGTGTCGGTGGCGTTCTCGAACTCGGTCTGGTTGATGATTTTGTTACGGAAGAGATACGACAGGGCCAATGCGCCGTTGTTCTCCACATAATCACTGAACGTCAAGTCCTCTCCCGGCTCGCCAGCGAAGAGATAGCCCAGGAACTCACCGAGTTTGTTATTGCTGTTTAACTTTTTCGCAAGGCCCTTTGCGCTGAACGTCTGATCGCCGCCGGACTCCATGTCAGACTGGGTGTATTGGCCCAGTTTCTCTGCCGTAGCATCGTCAACGTCAAGCACACGCACAAGGATAGGATTCTGCAACTGCTCCACCTGCTCGCGGGTAAGACCGAAATCTTCCGCGTTATCCGCAAGCCAAGCCTTGTATCCTTCGGCTTGTCCTTGTATGTATGCCCGACGAAGGGCTTCGCCGCGCCCGTTACCCTGGATAACCTCGCCCCTTGTGTTCACTATCGGCGCACCGCTATAAGCATTCGCACCCGTGGTGATTAACTCGGGACGGAGATTGTTTGCCATCACTTGAATCTTGGATGCGCTATCTGCGCCCGTGCGGTCTTTCGGCTGCCACTTCTGTGCAAAGAAATGCAGCGGGTTCTCCTGGTTGTTGATATGGGAAGGGACGATACGGTCTTTCTCGATGAGTCCGTACTTGCCCATTACCACACCATTCTCCTGGTCGGTAAAAGAAATCCCGGTGTCCTTCCCTTCTGCTATAATGGCGTCGGGGGCAGACCTGTCGATACGCTGGCCGTTCTGCATTATGTAGCCGCGTTTCTGCGCAGCATCTGGAGTATCGTTCACGATGTCGGGGGCCTCTCCCTCCACTTCCGTCTCGGCTGCTTCCGCGGCCTGGGCAGTCGGCGCGGTAGCCGGTCTCTGCTCCTGCTTGGGCGAGAGAGCAAAAATGAGTGCCTCTACGTTCTTGCGGCGGTTCTGCCAAGCCTTTAACTCCTTGTTGAGCTTAGCCTCGTCATTGGGAGTGGCTTTCTCAATCTTCGCGTTGAGGGCCTTTATCTTCTCTCCCGCTTGCTGATACCACCTCTGTGCGGACTTGCGCGGGTCTGGATAGGTCTCCGCAATCTCCGCGAGGATGGTAGGCAGATAATTGGCAAACTCCTCTGCAGATGCGTCAAGGGTTGCATCCCAGTCGGTCTCACCGGTCTTCTTGTCCTTTGGCAAAGGTGTGGCAGCAACCTCCGGCTCGGGTGCGTGTTCTGGCGCGGATTCGGGGGGCATTGCCGCAGGAGCTTCGGGCTGCGTAGGGTCGAAGCCCGTCTTGTTGCGGAACTCGTCAAGCTCCATTACCTGAATCATCTCGTCCGGATCATCCTGGAAAGAGAACTGCGCGTTCTCTCCGTCCATTCCGATAAAGGTAATCGGCCTTCCGTCAATGGCAAGGCTTCCTTCCGGAGCGGCTGCGGGCTGAGGTGCGGCCTCCGCTGGCTGGGCGGTGGAGATAGTGCCGTCATCGTTGGTGGCGAGCATTGAAGCAAGACTGGCCGCGGGCAGTTCGAGATTCTGTCCTCCGGGGCTCACAAGACCCGCTGCGAGGGCGATTCCCTTCAACGCCTCCTTGTCGCCAGTGATGACGACATCCTGGCCGTTATTCGTGATGCGCTCTATCTGAACCGGCTCATAAGCACCGTCGCCGTGCACGAACACGGTCTGCCCGACCATATTCGGTATGGCTTCCGTGCGCTGGCGCAACTGCTCAGCCTCGTCCTCCGCTGCGGTCACTTCGGCCTTCGCCTGTTCTTGCGCATTGTAGATTCCGTCTATGAACTCGTTAAGCGACTGCTTTATCGTCAAGCCGGGAACGACCTGGCCGTTCTCCATGCCATAAATCTTGTCCCTGCTGATAAGTCCAGCGTCGCCATTCTGCGCCCTGTACGGGACAAGGCCCTTGCCGTCAGGAACGTCGGAAAGTATGTACGCCCATGTAGGCTTGCCGTCGCGCCCCAAAGTAAGGCCGTATTCGACAAAACGCTCGCCGGTCATTCCGTCCTCGTAGTAGAACGCCCCGCCAAGGTTCTTTTCCATCCCAACGAGGATGGCCGCCTTCTGCCTTGTCTGCTTGTTGCGCTCCGCATCGGCGAAGCCCTGCTCCACACCAAGAGCCATAAGGTAATCGAGCGCGGCATCTTTCACTTCCGGTGAACTGCTTTCGCTCTCCAGGAGATTGTTTGCCTCCTGCTCGTTCACATCGCTGATGCCCGTAAGCGCGGCAAGCCTGTCCTTCTGACGTACCACCGCAGCTTCAAGTTCAAGCCTGTCCTCGTTGGCCTCCACGTTGTCGCCCTTGCCCTCGCTGGCGGTATAGCCAAGCATATATGCGTCGGCAATCTGGTCGGAAGCGGAGGCTACCTCTGCGTCAATATTGAGGGATTCCAGGTTGTCCTCGCTCAACAGACGCTCGCGTGCCTGAGCAATGGTACCCGCGTTGAATCCTCTGTATAGGAACGTGGCCTTCGCGTAGTCAAGAACCGCCGCTTTCTGGTTATCATCAAGACCAGCCGCATCCATCGTCTGCGAGATGTACTTGACAAGCTCGGAGTTGGTGGAGTCGTCAATCTGGTTCTTGATGAATCCCCAGGTCTGTTCATCCAACACCTGAGAGGCCGCATCCGAGGCGGTCTGCAGTGCGTTCTCCAGTCCGTGGTATGTCCTGGCTTTCTGGATGCCGTTCACGGCAGCGCCCACGCCTCCCATACCGAAAGCCATGGACTGCGTAAGGCCGATGGAGTAGAGCATACCGCCCCAGATGTCCGCATGGGTATCCTTGTCCCCCAGCGCCGAGAAGTCCATCCATTTCTCTTCGCCGCCGAGAAGTATATTGCCCAACAATCCGATGTATTCTTCAGCAGCTTCGAAAGGATACCCCTGGATGCCGACCTTGTTGGAGACGTCGATGAACTTCGACATCGCCTTCATTGCGGCATTGGCACCGATGTCGTTTGCGGAGCGGAAACCGAAGTCCTTCAGCGACACGTCCATAGTCTTCGCCAGAGTCTCTATGGCGGGATTCACATAGCCCTTGCCGCTTCTCTGCGCCTGCCTTATGCCTGCGCTGAGCACTCCACGCCCGATAAGATGCTGGAGATGGTCGCCTGCACGCTCGGATGCGTACTCGATGATGTTGCCGACCTCGCTTTTCCAGGCGGACTTCAATGCGTTGTCCGTCCCTCCCACATACTTGTACTCTCCGTTCTCATCTTTAAGGAGGGTGCCGTAGTAGCTGTTAAGGAAATCGGCGGCAGTCTTCGCACCGCCTATGGTGTTTGCTGCAACCGCACCGGCAGCAAGGTCTCCGAGGACAGCGCCGGTAGCCTTTACCGCGAACTTGTTTGCAAGCTCCTTACCTGCCTTGTCCGCGATTTTCTTGCTGACGTTCCCGGCCACATTCCCAAAGCCGTTGGTAAGGCCGATGCTTACCATAAACGGGATGGAGTTGGCGGCTATGGCTCCCCAGCGGCCCTTGTCCGTGACGTACTGGCCCTCCTCCGAAGTTACCTCATTGTTCCCCGCCACGGCATCAAGAAGCTCTTTCGCGCCGGGCATCGACTCGTTCTTCGCTGCTGTTACCGTTGCGAGTGCGGTGTCGAGGTTGGTGATGCCGAAGTTATATGTGCTCGGATCAGCGAACACGTCGAGGAAGTTCACCCAGAAATCCCCCGCGTTCTTGTCGCGTATGTGCTCCAGCTTGCGCTTCTCCTGGTTAAGTTGGTTTGCTGCAAGCAGAAGGTTCTTGTATTCGGGGTATGCGAGCAGGGCTTCGTCCGTACTCTCAAGTGCGCTTTTCTCCTTTACCGCCTTGTCGCGCACCTCCGCAAGCTGGGCAAGGGTGTTGTCAAGCTGCTCGGAGGTTTCCTTGATTCGGCGGCTCACGTCGGCCTGGTAGTATTCGTTGTCGAGTACTATTTTATTCAGGTCTTTGAGGCGCTGCTTGAGCACCTTCTTCGTCTGGCGGTCAACACCTTCTTCGAGTTTGGCGTTGATGTACTCCGCCTCGCCACGGTTCAAGCTGAAGTCTATCTGGCTGGCAGACGGAACATCCGGGCCCATGGCGGCACGGGCGATAGGATTGCGCATCAGTTCAGCCTGCGCCTGGATAAGCGCCCACTGGTTCTCCGGGGTCTGCTCGGCCTCCGACAAGACATTGAACTTGTCCGACAAGGACTTGAACTCCTGGCCTGCGGGCGAGGCAATCAGTGCGTCACGTCTCTGGGCGATGGCAGCTTTGTCAGTATTCGGATTGCTGAGGTCTGCCACGATGCTATCATATTCCTTACCAGCCTCAACCGCCTCCGGGGAATAGGCTCCGGCTGCGTACCTTGCCTCGTCCTGTGCTGCAGCCTTCTCCGCTGCTATCTTGTTGCTTATCTCTGCCCAATCCCGGGGAGTCGCCGCGGCAACCTGTTCCTCGGGCGGCAATGGCTCGGAGACGGTGGAAGTAACACCGCTTTTGACGGAAGGATTCACCTCGTCATAAGTACGCACACCGGTAGCTCCGGGCTTCTTCTCGTAGCCCTGGGGTTCGGTGACGAACAACTTGGACTCAAACTCCTTGTAATCCTTGCCAAGTCCGGTATAGCCGTCTTTGGTAAGGGCATCATATACGAGTTTGCCGTTCTCCCTATTGCTGAACAGTTCGTCCGCGTTTTCGCCGATGTCGGTATATCCCTCACTCTTCAGGATGTCATAGATGCGCTGACGATTCCGTGAATACTTGCTATCTTCCATTATCTGCTTCTTACTCTAATACAACATTCTTCGAGCCGGCGCCGATGCCGGTGCCAAGGGTCTTGCTGCCCTTGCTGGCTGAAGAGCCCGAGCCGTTTTTCGCCTCCAGCTTGTACCCGGCCCCTTTGAGGTATTCCTCGAAGGACATATAATCCTTTCCCTGCTGAATCGCCTGGCGCTTGTACTGAGCATACTGGTTACGCTCGGCAATAAGGGCGCGGTCATCGACGGAAAGGCCGTTCTTGGAAACCCTGTACCGGCCCTTCGTCTCTTCGATTGCCTTCTGGATTTCCCCCTTGGTCTCGGCGAGCTCCTTCTGGGCTTTTGCGTTTGCCTCGATCTCCTTCAGCTTGAGGTCGCTCCTCAACTGATAGAGTCCGGCCTGGGCCTCCTGGTTAGCCGCTATCTCCGCTTCCCTCTGCGCGGTGCGGTATCTCTCGTCCGCGAGACGGATTTGCTGCTCCGCCTCCTGGGTGCCGATGTTGCTGTACTCGTCGCTGAGCCTTACTGCGCGGTTGAACGAATCCAGGTACTGACGGTTGTCGTAGGGTATGACGGGAGCCTCCGTGCCTCCGATGGCCCAGCCGAGGGGCTGAACCATTGAACGGAGCACGTTGCTCAGGGCGTTGAACTTGGCTATGCTGGAAGCGGTGGTGCGCTGCTCCCCTAATGCCCTGCGGCGCTCTTTGAACATATCCTCGTACTTGGTGGTGAGGTCGCCGTAGGCATCGTCGCGTGCGGTGCGTGCCTGTGTCACGGCATCAGCCTCTGCCGGAGCGGGCGCAGCAGTTGCTCCAGCAGGGGCCGTGCTTGTCTGCACGCCACCGACCATTGCACCAGTCGGCACTGTGGTCGATGCCGGAGCGGGTACAGCAGCAGGTGCGGTGGCGGCAGTGGGTGTTGTGGTGGCGGGGGCGGCTTGCGCCTGGGAGACCGCGATTGCAGCGAGGCGCTGGTTCGTAGCATCCTGAGCACGAGCCTGAGCGTCCCCCGCCGGGGTCTGGGCCGCAGCCTTCATGTAGCTATGGTACTCGGGCGGCGCATAGGTCGTGATGATGTTCTTGACCATCTGCGGGTCGATTGCCTGCTTCGACTGCTTGGGTGTCTGCGTCGCGGCCTGGGCCGGAGCGGTAGATGGCGCTGCCGGTGCGGAGAGCGAGGCCAGGTACTTCTGGTACTCCGCATTCTCCGCAATGAGTTTCTTGACGTAGTTCGGGTCTATCGCTTGTTTTGCCATAGTGGAATCGTTTTATCAGCCGAGCTGACCGAGCAACTGGCCGTACTGCGAGAAATCGCTGTTGGTGTCCATCATCGAGGCTGCGCCGTACTGCATGATGGCGTCGCTGAGCGCAGCGCCCCAGTTCTGCCAGGTCTGTGCTTTCTGGTAGTACTGGTTCCGTACGTTTGCGGAGTGCTGCTGCTCGGTGGCGAGCTGCCTGTCGGAGTGCTGCTGAGTGAGCGAGAGCTGCTGCTGGGCAAGCCTGTCGCGCCTTGCATCCTCGCCCTGGAGGAGCTGGGAGGTGAGACGGCTGTCGGTGGCGTTCTCGGCCTTCATAGCCGCGAGGCGGTTTTCCACGGTGGCTCCGCTTGCAACTGCGAGGTTGTTCATCCCTTCAAGGTTGTCGCGCCTCTGCTCGTCACGAACCTTCAGCAGAGACCGGGTGCCCGTCATCGAGAGGGGGTCGCGGTAATACTGCTGGTTAAGGAAGCTCCGGGCGTTGTTGTAGAGGTCGTTCTCGTGCTCCTTGGCGTATTCGTAATACCTGTTCTCCTCCTCGTTGGCCTTCTTGGTGTTCACCGCGGCACCGATGGCTCCACCCGCCGTTGCGAGGAGGGAGCCGCCTACCGCCAGCCTTCCGGTGATCTGGTTCTTTATGTAGGGAAGGGCCTGCATCAAAAGTTGTTCTGCTGCCATAGCTGTAGTCTTTATTTTTTGGTGCTAAAATACCTATACGCGATTGAAAAATATTCACAATTCGTGAAAACATTAAAAATCGTTATAGTTAAGTTTGTCCTCGGACATTGAAAAAGCGTTCAATATGTTAAAGGAAGTCAAGGATAGAATCAACAAGCGCAAGATAGCGTACATCTACCTCCTCCACCGCATGTTTGAGAGCAATCCCACGATGATGCTCAAAATTATGAGGATTCCGGAGACCACCGTCGCGGACATAGAGGACTGGGACAGGGACTACAAGGATGCCGTCTACAAGACCATCCAGGAGGAAGACGCAAAGGGAGTGGCCCTGCGCGACCCTGACGAGGACGTGCCGAGCATCAAGAGCATCAAGGAGAAGGTGCTGCGCCGGGTGAACAACATCATCCAGGAGACCACCGACCCCGCGAGGCTCGCAACCACATACAAGGTGCTCTCCGAGTTCGAGGTCGCCGATGACCGCAAGGAGAAATCCGTGATCGACGCCATCAACGAGAGTGTCAAGCCCCTCACTCCGAAGAAGAAGGGCACCGTAACGATGCTTGAGAAGATGCGCAAGCAGAACATGAACGCAAGGGGCAAGGAAGAGGAACCGGAGGAGCCGGAAGAAGAACCCATACTTGAGGAGGAGGAATAGCCATGGCCGCAGACAGACAGAACTACCTGGGAATCAACAGGGCGATTTCCGACTTCTCGCCCTCCGGGGCATGCGAGGAGCTTATCAACCTGCGCCCCACCACCGACGGCCTCGTGCCGGTAAAGCCGTTCACCACCCTGTGCGCCAGCGTCGTATCAGGCATTGAGAAGGTATTCGTGCATAATGCGCCCGGAGGCGTGAGATACTGGGGCCTGGGCAGGACAACGGGAGGTACTAACATTTACCTTTTCACAAACGACTGGGGAACCCTTCACAAGAAAAACATTTCGGGCGTAACGCCAGATGAAGTCTTCTTCGCCTACGCGGGCAACATCGTGGTCTTCAGCACAAAGGCGGCCCTTGAGAACTACGCATGGAGGCTGGAAGGCAGCAACTACACCGAGATAGAAGCGAACATTCCAACGATAACCGCCGGTTTCTCCGACGAGGCGTTCTGGGCCGAGACCGCCAATCCCGTGGTGATGCAGGACAACTCCCCGGACGTATGCCGCGGAGTCATATCCAGTTCCCTGAACGAGATACAGGAGAGCCATCCGGAGGCTTGTTTCGGCGGCATCATCGTAGCCATAGCCTTCAAGACAAAGGACGGCCACACTTTCTGGACGAACCAGTGGCTCTACTATGAGCCCACGGACAAGGTGAACAACACCTATTCGGCGCAGACCGAGCAATTCTTCCACGTCCAGGGCACCGACTTCCCCACGGAGGCCGAGCAGGAAGTGGTGGCTCCGTTCTACGACAACCACGACTACGGCTACCTTCTCTGGGCAACGGATGACAACATCTCCGGCAGTCAGGTACGCTGCGCCGGCACGAAAGTGAAGCTGCGCCTCAGGCGTGGTTCCTGGGACAACGAGACCTCGATGATCCAGAGCGTCGAGATATACTGCTCCAAGCCCGAGCTCTACCTGGACTTCACCGACCCTCTTTACTCGGGCAACTTCACGGGCCCCGGCGAGGAGGAGGGCGAGACTGAGAGCTTCAGCTTCTCTGCGGCCCTTGCCACGGAGAGAGAACGCAAGGACATGGGCCTCGACGACAAGCTGCTCTACTACCAGGCGTCCGTACCGCTTGCGAACATACCCACGTCCGACTACACCGAGGTGGAGCTGCACTTCGGAGGCAACATCCAGCTCACGAACAGGACGCTCGACGTGGACGCGGGGGCCGTCACGCACTACGGGAATATGCTCGCCTACAACTCCCGCTTCCATTTCTACGATTCAAAGAGGAAGGAACTGATAGGCACTCCGTCCTTCGCGGTGAACGACAGCGGCATATCGCCGTCCAGCTACCCGGTCTTCGTCAGGTACAGTTCCGGA
>Ga0265300_10001721_pt1 | contig 19967 bp, 11 predicted proteins | sample AusTroGonzalo_MG_FD_193482 | JGI IMG/M metagenome (GOLD analysis project Ga0265300, IMG submission 193482) | Bovine rumen microbial communities from tropical cattle in Woodstock, Queensland, Australia - Gonzalo_03 | ecosystem: Host-associated > Mammals > Digestive system > Stomach > Rumen ...
GGTTCACCTGAGTGGATTAAGATCGATGCCGCTGATAATGCTACCACAACTCCTAAGAAGTGGGCTCTTACTCATAACACATTCGTTAACCAGTATGGTAACCACAAGGGTAAGTATGCTTTAACTGTTGACTTCTCTACCGGTGTGATGAATGGTATGCATATCAAGAGCGATGCACACCTGCAGAAGCTGCTTAAGTACTACATCGCTTCAGGCAAGGCTGAGTCTGGTGTTGTTTTGAATCTTGATAAAAATTCAGCCGGTACTTTTGCGATTTCCAAGATTTCTATCGCCCTTCTCCAGACTATTAATGCTGGTGGAGCTAAAGTGCTACTACAGCGTTGCACTGACCCTGCTGAACGTCCTGCAAGAATCGTCATTACTCAGGCCGGTCAGACTGCTGAAAACGGTCAAGCTGATAAGCATGAAGTTCCTGAGCTTAAGAATGTATTTGCTGTCGCTGAAAGTGTAGAACTCTCAGATGCATACGAATGGACTTGGAATAAAGCTACTGCACTCCAGATGGACGCTAATGTATCAAGTATCACACTTCGTAGTAACGGTACTCTTACTGTTAATTCTGATAACGTTGAGATGTCGAACGATGTGCCTCTTGCAATTGCCGAGCGTGCAACCATGAATATTACTAAGGTTACAACTGTTAAGAATGATCTTACTAACCGTGGTACTATCAATGTTGGTTCGGCAACTAACTATGAACCTGAACTCCGTGCTTATGGTGCTGATATTACTAATGACGCTTCAGACCTGACGACATATGGTACTATCAACAACTATGGTGTAGTAGGTGTAACTGCTGGTACTAACGGTCATTTCTACAACTATGGTTATATCGCAATGAAGCAGAACGATGCTATCACGCTGTTGACCTCTAACCAAACAGGCGGTGCGAATTTCGCTGCTGCATGGGCTGCTGGCAACAAGATGGGTACTGTAGAATTGCCAAATGAGAATGCAACCGCACTTGTATCTGTTTCAAATGGTACAGACCAAGGCTTCATCAAGTACAAATGGACTGCTAAGACTTATGCTACTCCTGCTGGTAACGTGAAGTACAACACAATCATTGTAAGTGACGACATTACATTCAATGCTATTGAGAATGAGATTCAGTACATTGAGTTTGATGGCACACGCACTCAGTATATCAACCCCGCAGGAAATACTAATCTTCCTAACTTGAAGGGTATTTATGTACACGCAGGCAAGAGCATCATCATTGAGAAGACCAACATTCTTGACTGCTCAGAAGGTGCATACCTCGGCGCTAAGGCAACAATTTACAAAGGTGGTGAATTCTGGAAGGCTGGCGTCGACTTTACTGCTGGTGATGCCACAGCTCCTAACAACTACTTCGGTGCATGGTCGCTTGATCAGATTGTTGAGTACTAAATAATCATGGGGACAGGTTCTTGATTCCAAGGAATCCAGGGACCTCCCCTGATTAGAAATGCTAATATCAAAGGTGGGCGTTGGCCTCAATGCCGAGCGCCCACCTTTTTCAAAAAAACGCATAGCTGCCATAAGATGGCACATAGGATGAGCGAAACATCGCTTTGCGACGAAACATTTATATAATGTTTTTTAAGTTTAAATTAAATTAGTGTTAATGAACAGGCTGGCCGGTTCGTGAGGATAGGACAGCTAAGACGTGAAATTAACAAAAAAAATCTCAGCTGGTGCCTGCCCGTGACGGGTGAGCGCCAGTTAGCTTTTAGGGAAGCCCTGATGTAGCGTAGGAAGAGTTACAAAGAAACGCTGTCAGTGAATCAATGAAGGAAGAAGTAAGAGGGAAAAAGGATGTTTTGCAACGAAAAACAATAATTAGGTGAGTTTTTCGTTTTATTAATAGTATGAAGATATTTGCAGTAGGAATGAATTATATCCAGCACAATAAAGAGCTGGATGGTGCGTTATATAAACCAGAGAGGCCCGTCATCTTTACCAAGGCCGACTCGGCGTTGTTGAAGGACCACAAGCCCTTCTTCATACCCGACTGGAGCACGCAGGTAGATTATGAGACGGAGCTGGTAGTGCGCATCTGCAGGTTGGGCAAAAGCATCCCTGAACGCTTTGCTCACCGTTATTATGACGCTGTGACTGTAGGCATTGACTTCACAGCACGTGATTGGCAGCGCGAAGCTCGCGAAAAAGGGCAACCTTGGGAGATATGCAAAGGGTTCGACGGTTCAGCCGTTATTGGCGACTGGATAGAGAAAGAAAAGTTTCGCGACGTACAGGCCCTACACTTCCATCTGGACATCAACGGGCAGACGGTACAGGAAGGCTGTACAAGCGATATGCTCTACAAGATAGACGAACTGGTAAGCTACATCTCGCAGTTCTTTACACTGAAAACGGGTGATTTGTTGTATACAGGAACACCCGTAGGCGTAGGTCCCGTAAAGATTGACGACCATCTGGAAGGGTGGTTGGAAGAACGAAAAGTACTGGAATTTAACTGTAAGTGAGAAGATATATAATAATAGGTATAGGACTATTGCTGACAAGCATGACGATGCAAGCGCAGCGATTTTTCAATCTGACTGCCGATGAGGTCAGAATTGATACGCTATTACCTGTTTTTAACTATTCCTATCCATTAGATTCTCACTATGCCGACTCTATTTACCAAGTATCTATCGAGTATCCTGAATTCGTGCCGATGAGTCGCGAAGAGATTGAGAGATACAAGAGAATTACGAATGACGAATTACGAATGACGAATGGGCCCAGTCTACCAGCATTGCCAGAAGTTGCCCAGTCGTTCAGCATTGACCGCAAGCAGGGTACGATGCACATCGGCTTCATACCATTGGTCTATCGCGACGGACAGTACCAGAAACTGGTAAGCTTTAAGTTAGAAGTTAGAAGTAAGATGGTAGATGGAAGAAGGAGGGCCTCAGCCATCAACCATCATACATCAGCCATCTCTCGTTATGCAGACAATTCTGTGCTACGTTCTGGAACGTGGGCCAAAATCCGCGTACCAGAGACAGGTATTTATCAGCTGACCAGCGATTTAATCAAAAAGGCTGGCTTCAACGACATCAACAAAGTTAAGATATATGGTTATGGAGGTGCTCGTCAACCCGAGCAATTGACTGCCGACTATCTGACACAGACTGACGATCTGAAGGAGGTACCTACCTGCACGGTTAACGGACATCGTCTGTTTTATGCAGTAGGTTCCGTATCATGGGATGCCAACCATCGTCGTATTCGCAACAACTACTCTGACTACGGCTATTATTTCCTCACAGAAAACGACAGTACAGCACTAACCATAGAGAAGGATGCCTTCATCAGTAGCTGCTATCCCCAGCGCGACGACTATTGTACGTTATATGAGGTAGATGACTATGCATGGTATCACGGTGGACGCAACCTGTATGACGCGACGGAGATCAAGGCAGGCGTCTCAAAAACCTACACTATTGCAGCAAAAGGAACAGGTAATGGACAATTGACCATCGTCCTGTCTGCTATCGACGGCGCCAGTATTACTGTAAGTCTGAATGGCGAATCATTAGGCACGCTGAGTATCAGCAAACAAGGTGAATATGATGCCATGCTGACGGCCACTCGCACCTTCAACGTCAGCAACTTACAGCCCAGTAATACAGTGACCATCCAGACAAGTGCCACCAGTGGCACCACCCGTCTAGACTATATATCTCTCTACTCTGAGCAGCCTCAGGCCAGTCCAGATTTGGAAAACGGCACGTTCGGCACACCCGAATACGTTTACAACATCATGAACCAGAACCATCATGCCACAACTGCAACGGATATGGTGATTATCATCCCCACGTCACAAAAGCTATTGAAGGAGGCACAACGACTGAAAGCCCTACACCAACAGCATGACTCGTTGCGTGTAACCATTGTACCTGCAGACGAGTTATACAACGAATTCTCAAGTGGCACACCTGATGCCAACGCCTATCGACGCTTCATGAAGATGCTGTACGACAGAGCAGAGACAGCAGACGATATGCCCCGTTTCCTGTTGCTTATGGGCGATGCGGCATGGGACAACCGTATGAACGCCAGCGAGTGGGCCAATACGTCAGTTGATGACTTCCTGCTCTGTTACGAAAGCGAAAACTCATACAGCCATACCAGTTGTTATGTGAGCGATGACTATTTCGGACTGTTAGACGACAATGAAGGTGCCAGTCTCCTGACGGAGAAGACCGATATTGCCGTAGGACGTATCACAGCACGTACAGCTGACGATGCTGCCGTCGTTGTTGACAAGATTGACAGTTATATTAATAATAAGGAAGCAGCTATCTGGCAAAATACCGTTTGTCTGATGGGCGATGACGGCAACCAGAACCGTCACATGGAGGATGCTGACTCCGTTGCCCGTCTGGTAGAGACGCTTCACCCCGACATACTGGTCAAGCGCGTCATGTGGGATGCTTTTACCCGTGTGAGTTCGGCAACAGGCAACCGATATCCAGACGTCACCCGTCTGATACGTCAGCAGATGGAGCAAGGTGCGCTTATCATGAACTACTCAGGACACGGACGTGCCGATGCCATATCCCATGAATACGTGCTCACCCTGTCTGACTTTAATATCACTTCGTCTATGCGCCTGCCTCTTTGGATGACTGCATCATGCGACATCATGCCTTTCGACGGACAGGAGGAGAATATTGGCGAGACAGCCTTGTTTAATGCTCAGGGTGGCGCTATTGCCTTCTTCGGCACTACTCGCACAGTTTACCAACCCCAAAACAGGCTGATGAACCTGGCATTTACACGTCAGGTGCTGAGCCAGGATGAGAATGGACTGATGATGCCTATTGGCGAAGCGGTCAGACGGGCAAAGGCCGAACTGGTAACGACAGGCATTATCGTTGGCTATCAGCAAAACGGTCAACCCATCTGGTCAACAGACAGATCGGAAAACAAACTGCAATACTCTCTGTTGGGTGATCCTGCCTTACGTCTGGCTTTGCCAACAGCATCAATTGTGGTTGACAGTATTAACCACACAGCAATAGGCGACGACATACTGACACTGAAAGCTGGTACTACCGCAACAATTAGCGGGCGCGTACTGAATAGCAGCCAAACGACTGACAGCAGTTTCAATGGCACAGTGAATGCAATGGTGCGCGATGCCAAAGAACAGATTGTCTGCAAGATGAACGACACATCGGAAACTGATGAGCCTTTCATCTATTACGACAGGACGAGCACCATCTTCAATGGCAGCGATAGCGTGCGACAGGGACAGTTCAGTTTTACGTTTGTGGTACCCAAAGATATCGCATACTCCGACCAGCAGGGTGTCATCAACCTCTTTGCCGTCAACAACACTAAGACTGTAACAGCCACAGGCCGTTTCGAACAGTTAGTGATGAACGGCACCAGCGAGGGCAGTGGCAACCAGCAAGGTCCCAGCATCTATTGCTATCTGAACAGCCCATCATTCGTCAATGGCGGTGACGTTAATACGACGCCCTACTTTGTGGCAGAACTGACTGACGAGGACGGTATCAATGCAGCTGGCAGCGGTATTGGACATGACCTTCAGCTAATCATCGATGGAGAGATGAGCAAGACGTACTCGCTGAATGACTACTTCCAGTACGATTTCGGAAGTTACACGAGCGGTAAACTGGGCTACAGCATACCTACCCTCGACTATGGTCAGCACCACCTGCTGTTCCGTGCGTGGGACGTCATGAATAACTCGTCGACCGCTGAGCTCACCTTCAACGTGGTGAAAGGCGCCGAGCCCGTATTCAGTGCCGTTGATTGTACGCCCAATCCTGCCACTACCAAGACGACGTTCCGCATCATCCACGACCGTGCCAACAGTCCGTTGGATGTCACCATCGATATCTATGACATCTCTGGACGCCATCTGTGGTCACACAATGAGTCGGGCACTTATCCTGGCAACACATTGACTGTCGACTGGAATCTTAACACCAATGGTGGCAGCCGATTGGGCACTGGCGTCTATCTCTATCGCGTACAGCTGAGCAGCGAAGGCAGCTCGTATGCCTCGAAAGCAAAGAAACTGATAATACTTACTCATAAATAAGAAGAATATGAAGACAAAAAAGAATAAGAAAGTGTATGTGAATGGAAAAGTATTGGTGCTGATAGCACTTTTCACTTTTCACTTTTCACTTTTCACTTCTTTGGCTCAGGACTCTAAGAGTCAGTATCGTCCCATCAACCATGCTGTTATCTCACAGACCATCGCCCCAGATGCACGTGCAGCAGGTATGGGTGACATCGGTGCTGCCACCGATCCAGATGTCAACTCACAGTATTGGAATCCCGCCAAGTATCCGTTCTGTATCAGCAAGGCTGGTGTGGCACTGAACTACACCCCATGGCTGCGCCAGTTGGTAAACGACATTGATCTGGCATACGTTGCCGGATACTATCGCATTGGTGATTATGCTGCCATTAGTGGTTCGTTGCGTTACTTCTCATTAGGCGAAGTATTCACCTCAATGGAAGAGAACGCCATGACTGTCAAGCCCTACGAGATGTCGCTCGATGTTGGCGCCTCACTGATGTTGAGCGAGAAGTTCTCGATTGCAGCTGCCCTTCGTTGGCTCTATAGTGACCTGCGCTACGACTATACTGAGAATGCATCGCCGGCATCGGCCTTTGCCGCAGACTTGGCCTGCTACTATCAAAACTACCTGAATATCGGACAGCGTGAATGTCAGTTAGGCTTAGGTATGAATATCTCGAACGTCGGTTCAAAGATTACCTACTTTGGCGACGACCGTTCACAGTTCTTGCCAGCCAACCTACGATTAGGTGCTTCGTTGATGATTCCTGTCGACGAGTACAACCGTTTCACCATTGCTGCCGACGCCAACAAACTGTTAATACCCATGGAGCCGACAGAAGAGATGTGGAAGGCAGATGATCCCGACGGTACCAAGTATGGCAGCCTTGAGGCCTATGCTATTGAGAAATATAATGATGTCAGCTCTATCTCAGGTATCTTCAAGAGCTTCAGCGATGCCCCTGGTGGTTTCAAGGAGGAACTCGAAGAGATCCAGTGGAGTGTAGGTGCTGAGTATGTCTATCACGACCAGTTCTCATTACGTGCAGGTTATCACCACGAGGCGGAGAACAAAGGTAACCGCACCTACTTCACCGTTGGTGGCGGCTTCCGTATGAATGTGTTCTCGCTCGATGTTGGCTATGTTATTTCCACTGCCAAGAGCAATCCTCTGGACCAGACACTGCGCTTCACACTGGCGTTCGATATGGATGGTATTAACGACTTGTTCAAGCGATAATATAATAATAAAAGACAACCAAAACAACAAAGACAACATTCTAGAATTCGATAAAAGGGATTAAAAAATAGTTGTTCCGAGTTGTCTTAGTTGTCGTTAAAAAATAAAGGTATGATTAGAGTAGGAATGGGCTACGATGTCCACCAGTTAGTAAAGGGTCGCGACCTGTGGATGGGTGGCATTAAAATAGAACATGAGTTAGGGTTGTTGGGACATAGTGACGCTGACGTGCTGATACATGCTATCTGCGACGCCATACTCGGTGCTGCCAATATGCGCGACATTGGCTATCATTTCCCAGACTCCTCAGCAGAGACTGACGGGATGGATAGCAAAATCATCCTCAAGAAGACTATCGAGCTGATAGCTACGAAAGGTTATCATCTGGTGAATATCGATGCTACCATCTGTGCCGAACGTCCGAAGATGAACCCACACATCCCAGAGATGCAGCAGTGCATGGCAAAAGTCATCGGCTGTGATGTAGATGCCATTAGCATCAAGGCTACAACCACCGAGAAACTCGGCTTTACTGGACGCCAAGAGGGCATCTCCGCATATGCCGTTGCACTCATCGAGAAATAGAGAAGACAACATAGACAACATAAAACAACATTTTTATATTCGATGATAAAGAAAAGAAGTTGTTTAAGTTGTCCTTGTTGTCTTTAATATAAAAATGGTATCTTTGTCTTCGACAAAATAAAAAAACGTTGCTACTCATCAACGAGCGGCAACGTTCAAAAGCCTATGTTTAACTAAAAATCCTTTTCCAATATGAATCCAGTCTTTCGACTGGAAGTCTGTCTTTCGACAGCATATATAACTAATACTAACCTTTTCGCTTTAAAAAGAAAGTTATGACCGTCTCGCGACGACCACTGTTACCCTAACACATTTAAAACTTTCTTATTACCAATAACTAAAAACCTAAAACTATAAATATTACTACTAACCTAAAACAATCTATTAACCATTCTTGACTTCACTTAGTCAAGCTTTGTCTTTGTTTGACGATGCAAAGTTACAACGTTTTTCAAAAATATGCAATACTTTTCATGTATTAAGTGTAAAAAAGCACTCTATTCTTGATTTAAATCAAGTGTTGTGCGCGAAAACAACAGATATTAACACATTTATCGTCAATTGTGAATGGCTTTTAAGATTTTTATTCGTACCTTTGTGGCTAATTATGAGAGTACTAATAGTCAATACGAGTGAGAGAACTGGGGGCGCTGCCGTAGCTGCCAACCGCTTAATGGAGGCACTGAACAACAACGGTGTAAAGGCCAAAATGCTGGTACGCGACAAGGATACCACTAATCTTTCCGTCTGTGCACTGCCTCAGAACTGGAAACTCCGTTGGCACTTCCTGTGGGAGAGGCTGTGTATTTGGCTGCATCTGCACCTGAAGCGCGAACATCTGTTCGAGATAGATATTGCCAATTGCGGTACAGACATCACTAACCTGCCAGAATTCAAGGAAGCCGATATCATCCACCTGCACTGGATTAACCAAGGCATGTTGTCACTGAAAGGCATCCGTAAAATCTTGCAAAGTGGCAAGCCAGTGGTATGGACTATGCACGACATCTGGCCTGCCACAGCTATCTGTCACCTAACCCTGGGGTGTCGCCATTTTGAGGTTCAATGCCAAAACTGTCCTCTGCTACCAGGTGGAGGTTCTAACAACGACCTTTCTGCCCGTATCTGGAAACAAAAACAGCAAATGCTGGAAGGCAAGCGCGTTTCGATAGTTACTTGCAGCCAATGGCTGGGCAGTGAGGCACAAAGGAGTGCTTTACTCAACAAGCAAGACATCACCACCATTCCCAACTCCATTGACACCCACCACTATCGTCCTTCAGACAAGAAAAAGGCCCGTCAGTCGTTAGGTTTGCAGTTGGATGGACATATCATCCTGTTTGCCTCACAGCGTGTAACCAATCCCAACAAGGGGATGCAATACCTGATAGATGCCTGCAAACTGATGGCCAGTGAACACCCAGACTGCTGTAACAAGACATCAGTAGCCATTTTAGGGGGTCATGCTGAAGAAATAGCTCATCTACTTCCCTTCCCCACCCATGCCTTAGGCTACGTGAACGACGAACAACGCATCGCTACCGTTTATAATGCTGCCGATGTCTTTGTACTACCTTCATTGTCTGAAAATCTACCCAACACCATCATGGAAGCGATGGCCTGCGGTGTGCCCAGTGTAGGATTCCGCGTAGGTGGTATCCCAGAGATGATTGACCACCTGTCTAATGGCTATGTCGCCAACTACCGCGATGCAGCAGATTTGGCCAAAGGCATACACTATGTGCTTGACGAGGCCGATCAGCAGACAATGAGCAACAACTGTCTGCAGAAAGTTGCTCACAATTACTCACAACAGAGTGTTGCCAAGCGATACATTGAATTATATGAATCATTAAAGAATAAATAGTTGTTTAAGTTGTCCAAGTTGTCTTTAATATAAATATGATACGGTTTTCTATCGTTACGATAACATATAACGCAGAGAAGGTGTTGCAGCGCACACGCGACAGCGTACGTCACCAGACCTATGAGGGTGTGGAGCACTTGATAGTCGATGGCGCCTCAAAGGACCTGACACTGACAATGGCTGAACAGTACAAGCAGCAGAGCGACACATCAGATAATGGTCATAAGGTCATTATCCAGTCAGAGCCTGACCACGGCATCTACGACGCCATGAACAAAGGACTGACGCAGGCATCAGGCGACTATGTGGTATTTCTCAATGCCGGTGACTTCTTTCCCAATGACAACACATTGGAAGACATTGTCCATCAGTGCCGTCTTAACGAATATCCTGTCGACGAACGTCCTGGGGTACTATACGGCAATACCAACATCGTCGACGGAGAAGGTTGTTTCTTGCATCCACGTCGATTGCAGCCCCCTGAAAAACTTACTTGGAAATCATTCCGTCACGGCATGCTGGTATGTCATCAGGCCTTCTATGCCCGCACCGATATTGCCAAGAACACGCAGTACGATACCCGCTACCGTTTCTCTGCAGATGTAGACTGGTGTATCCGTGTGATGCGAGAAACCGAACGTATGGGATTGACACTTTGTAATACAAAAATGGTGGTAGCCAACTACACAGAGGAAGGGGCTACCACACAAAACCACAGCGAATCGCTGAAGGAACGCTTTCACGTCATGCGCCATCACTATGGTCTGATGACCACTGTGGCCATGCATGCGTGGTTTTTCATTCGCGCGTTCCTGAAATAGTGTATTAAATTATTATTATCTTTCGTCCATTGACGATATACAGACCTTTTTTCGTCGGCTGACCAATCAATCGGCGGCCACTGAGGTCGTAGTATTGGCTATTGGCCTTTAGCTGTTGACTATTAACCATAATTGCTTCAATACCGGTAGTCACAACATCCTGTTGACCATCTTTTGTATAATATCCGGCATTCGTAAAGCGAAGATCGGCTGTCTGGTTGCCACCACCACTGAAGATAATCATGTCTGGAGCTGTAGTCTTGACTGATACCCATTTGAACACCTTGTTGCCGTTATCAGCTGTACCCAGCAAGGTAGCCTGAGCTCCTGGCCAACCAGTACCCACATAGTCTTTGCCGTCACCGCCATTCATCCATGCCCATGTAAAAATCTGGCTACCCCATGTTGCCGGAGCTTCAAAGAAGGCACATATCTCGCCATCTTTGACAGTACAGAACGAAGGAACTCCACCATATACACCATCCTGCGGTTTCTCGTCTTCCTTCAGTTCTGGCAGTGTAATAGCCTCAGGTTCGATGCCTTTTACATAGTATAAATAATGGTAACCACTGATCACCTTCTTCCAGTCGCCACCATTAGGTGTATAACTGGCTGCCTTGCTACCCACCACACATAGTAGTTTCTTGCCATCGCTTCCCTCCACCTGTACAGCATAATACTCCTTAGTGCTGGCCATAGTAGTTGGTTTGCTCATATTATGTATGCCTACAGCCTTACGCACAGCCACCATATTAGCAATCTCCTGCTTGTAGGCCTGCCAATGTTTCATGAATACGCAAGGCGTTCCAGGCATGGCCAACAGATAAGCATTGGCTGCCAGCGTGTCCTTGCGGATAGGATCTTGCTGGGCTGTAGAAGAACGGTACTCCGTATCATGGTTTTCAACGAAGGTAACGGCATACTGACGATAACTACCGCTATTGTAGCTACTGCTCACCAAAGGCCAGTTGCCTTCGTTCTGAGCTGCCAACTTAGTCCAGTCCTGATTGTTGATGGCATTGCGAACAGTATAACGGAACTGGAAGTCAAAGGCGGCACTGGTCTTGCCGGTAGCTTCTATCCAGTTCTTTATCGTATTCGAACTGTCCCAGCATTCGCCAACACTAAACTGCGGCTTTGAGTCCTCATTGTATAATTTGGTGTATGAGCCGGCATAGCCCTTCACCATGTCGTAACGAAAACCTACATAGCCCAGGTCTTCAAGGAGCATCTTCAAGTAAGCCTTGACATTGTTTTGAACATTCTCACTCTTGTGGTCCAAATCACGCATACCGTCCCACCCTTCGCCAGTATCATTGTTTGACGAGAGCGAGTAGCCATTCTGAGTGGCCCACGTTTTCGTAGCGCCTTTGTCATCGTTAGCGCAAATATCCGTCGACTTCAGCTCGTATGTCACCCCATTATAGGTCTCCTTCGGGAAGTCCACCCAATTGCTGACATTCTTGCGGTGATTAATGACCACATCGGCTATAGTACCAATGCCCTTATCCTTGAAAGTCTTGATTAGTGACCGCAGTTCAGCCTCTGTACCAAATGAGCTATTGTAGTGACCAGGGAACCAGTAGAGGTCATCATAACCCATAGACTGTCCGCCACAATCTGCACTCTGAGGCAACCAAACCAAATCGAACGTCGTTGCTAGATTATCCACTTGCTTTTCAAGTCTTGTCCACTGGGCATCAGCATAGCCGTCCCAATAGAAGCCCTGAAGCATCACACCCTCATACTGCGAAGGCCATCCCTGTGCCATAGCAGTGGAAAGAGAAAAGTTCAAAGTGAAAAGTGCCACCAACAGGCGCATGGTCCACGTTCTTCTTGTTGTCATAGTTGTCATAGTTGTCTTTTATTTATATGGTGCAAAGATACAAAGAAAACACATACCTTGTTCTCCTACTATGTAGAATAGTTTTCACTTAGCCATGCAATCGGTTGCATCTTATTTTAGGATAAGATACTGGAAAGGCTCCAACGCCATGGTGTTGTCAAGGCGGATATCCTTGTCAGTTAGCTCATCTTCCACCTCAAGACCTACCCATTGCTCTGGAATCTGAGCCGTCTTGGTCTCGTTACGCACATTGACAAGAATGAGGAAAGTTTCATTGACATCTGCCTTTTCAAACACAAGTACATCCTTATCGGGATAGGTCGTCAGCGACCCCTTGCGCAGTGCAGGATGTTCGTTGTACAATCCTATCAACATCTTATACTCCTGGTAAATTTCAGACTTAGCCATCCAGTTAACGGGTACATATTTAAAGAAATTGATAGGTTCGGGATAGCCCACTTCCTGAGAACCATAAATGAGGGCACCTCCATGCGGGAAAATGCTGGCCACATAAGCCGACATGGCGCCGCGGTCGTTGGTAAACTGCACACATGGCTCTACCTCCGTGGCATGATCGTGATTCGTGGTAAAGCGTAACTTGACCTTGCCAGCTGGTAGACTATCGTATTCAGCCTTATCGGCTTTGATGAGGTCGGAGGCAGGAGCACCCATATACACTTTCACCAGTTCGTCTTTATAATCCCATCCATAATTCATGTCGAAACCTCCCACAGTGAAGTTATCCAAGTTCTTACCTTCTGCCAACATCACTATCTTACGTTCGCCTGCAGCCTCACGCAACTGTGTGATGGCATCCTTCCAGAAATCGGCAGGTACACCATCGGCCACATCACAACGGAAGCCATCAATGCCAACTTCGACAATCCAGAACTTCATGGCGTCGATCATAGCCTCGCGCATGTCCTTATTATCATAGTTCAGGTCTGCCACATCTTCCCAATTCCAGGGTTGCGGACAGATAATCGTGTCAGCTTTCTCGTCACGGGTGTACCAATCGGGATGTGCCTTCACCCAAGGATGGTCCCATGCTGTATGGTTAGCCACCCAGTCGAGGATGATACCCATACCATGCTCATGACATACTTGAACAAGATGCTTGAAATCGTCGATAGTTCCAAATTCAGGCGCAATAGCTTTATAGTCACGGATGCAATAAGGAGAGTTCTTGCCCTTCTCAATACCGATGGGATAGATAGGCATGACCCACATCATATTGACACCCAAGTCACGGATACTGTCGATACGTGCAGCAACGGCATTCAATGATTTCTCAGGGGCAAATACACGAGGATTGACTTGATACATGGCGATATCAGCCACTTCGGGCAACTGGAATGTCTCAGTCACGTTCTCTTGTCCAGGCCTACAGCCCACAAGCGTTGCAATCATGCAAACGGATAAAAGCAATTTCTTCATACGTTTTGTATTGGTTTTAGGAAATATTGACATGTTATTTGAGAATTCTGATGCAAATATACGAAGAAAACCCTTACCTTGTTTCCCTACCCAATAGAATTGTTTTCATATATACATGCAATCGATTTCATTAACAATCAGGCGGGCACCATTGCTGATGTCCGCCTGAAATATAATAGGAAGTTAACAAAGTATTACTGGACCGTACAATATATCTTGTCAGAGGTCTTACGTGTCGGATATAGCTTGATGGTAGAGCCTGCAACACCGATATTTTTGCCATTTGCCACCAAGTCTGTCAGGACTGTTGACGGCTCTGTACTATCGTTAGAGCCAAGGTTGATAGCCCAATCAGCATTGACACGGAACTTCCAGCCATTAGCTGTAACGCCAGCACCTGTAGCCTCGAAGCAGTAGTCAGTAGCGTTCCATGTCATGTCGACATCGCCACCCCAACCGTTGAAGTCGCCGATGATACCCATCTTTGTAACCCTAACGGCATTAAGGCTATTGGCACTCAGGTTTAGAGTCACATAGTACACACCTTCGCCTGCTGTAGCCTTGAAGTTGCCGCCACCGTCAGCAAAGTCACCAGTGATGCCACCAGTCATGTGACCGCTGTTAATCTCTGTACCCCAGTCGCCTGCTACCTTCTGGAACTTGAACTCGTTGCCCCAGCCATTAGGATCAGCGCAATAGACAAAACCGGTATAGATGCCAGCAGCCTCATCAGTGAGGGCCAACTTCTGCTCTGCATTGGCCCATCCGTCGGTAGCACCGATGAAGTAGACAAAAGCATCGAACGAGATAGCCTTGTACGACCATGTGAGTTCCATCATATTGAAGGTCACATCGTAGAACTTAGCACCAGCAACAGCCTCGATGACAAGGTTACCACCTTCGTTGTTGTAAACGAACGTTCCAGGAGTGCTACCTGCGGCCAGACACTTGCTCCAGTTGCCACCCAAACCAGACTCAGGCGTCATCTTGAACTCGATGTTGCTGCCATCATCAGATGCCGGGATTCGCATGGTAAATTTCGGATTAGCGTATGGATCGCTACCATCGTTGGTCATCTTATAAGTGGTATCGCTGTTGTTCCAGCCATTCAGCGTACCAGTGAGGTACCAGTTCTGCTCGATGTCGAACAACAGGGCTTTAGCCGACCATGTCTGATCAAGCATGTTGAAGGTCAAATCATAGAACTTAGCACCAGCAACACCCTGAATAACCAGATTGCCACCATCGTTGTTGTACTTGAACTTGCCCTCGTCGCCTGCAGCCAGACACTTGCTCCAGTCACCACCAAGACCTGACTGTGGTGTCATCTTGAACTCAACGTTCGAACCATCTTCAGGAGCAGGAATACGACAAGTAAAGACTGGATTCTCATAAGGATCACTACCGTCGTTGGTCAGCTTGTAAGTCGTATCGCTATTGTTCCAACCATTCAGCGTACCTGTGAGATAGTAAGCAGCCTCTATCTCAGGTGCATTAGGAATAACACTCACGGTCGTGTTGCCAATGGCCTTGAAGGTCTGACCGTCAACTTTGACATAGCCAGATACATCCATAGGAATGGTACGCACGACAGGACGCTGGCCATAAAGGGCATAGACTGCCGTTTCAAAACCTTCAGTAAGAACAAAGCCATCAGCACCGACCTCAAACTCTGCACTGTCATCAGTGCCTTCCGGGCCATAGATAACAGCCGTGTAGGTTGTTTCTGCCTCGTCCGCGATAGTAATCGTAGGTGAGAATATCTGAATAGTCTCAGTGGTAACCGTAGCCAGATCGATGGTACCAACAGGATTGATACTCATAGACATGGTCTTGGCTGCCTCCGGGTCGTTCTTGAACGGATTGGCCCAGTCTTTATAATCTTCGGTACAGCTCACGGCAAGGAGAGCCAGACCAATTGTATACAATACTTTCTTCATAATCTTACGTCGTTAAAAATTACTCGATAACTACCTTATGGTTGCCTGCATAAGAGATGTAGAGCTTATAGGTGTGAGTACCGCCATCGCTGTTCAGATTTGCACCATCCTGCTCCAGATTGTCCTCAGAACCACCCCAGTTGATAGCCCAATCATGGTTAGCACGGAACTTGTACTCGCCTGTCACCTCGCTGGTAGTGCACTCCCAGTAGCCACCATCTGCGTTGTAGGTCATCTCTACATCACCAGCCCAATCGTTGAAGCCACCGATAATGCTGATGCTCGTAATAGGAACGATGTTCCATGTCATCTCAACGATGTTAACATTCACCTGATAGAAACCGGCAGGCTTTGCCTCATCGGGGAAGCTCTTGCCAGGATCGTTACAATCTTCCTCGCCGTCAACAACGAGAGTACCGTAAGTACCAGCAGGATCCTGACCCCAGTCGCCGTCCCAGTTATCGGCATTGGGCTTAAACTTGAAGCCACCGTCGAGCCAGTAGAAGCCCTGATAGATACCGTCTAATGCAGGACTACGCAGTTCATGAGCTGTTTGCCAACCGCTTTCATTACCAATCTCATAGATGAACTCCGGATAGGTAACAGGAGCAACCGACACATTGGGCACGACAACGATGGTCACCGTATTAGAGTAGATGGCAACTGCACCGGCATTCTTCGTCTTTGCAGAAGCACGGACCACCATCGTCTGAGTAGCAGGCACCTGGCCCTCTTCCCAGTTACCCATCTTGTTCAGGGCATCGGCCAAAACGTTGCAAGGAATGGATCCCTTACCGCCAGTAAAGACAGTGGGAAGAACCACATAGTTAGGAATGGTGGCTCCACTCTCATCGGCTTCAGCCACTTCAACGGGAATAGTGAAGTTGCCATCGATGGAGGCCTCCAACTGGAACTCTGCCTCTACAGGGAATCCATAGTCAGGTGAAGACCATGTAAAAGGAATCTCAGTCGATGTAGCCAGATCTACAGGGACAGTAGAATAAGCTGGTACATTCAGCACGAACGTGGTCGGCTGTCCCAGCACGGGGTTGGAGTCATTGTCATCCTTACATGAAGTGAAGAGCGACAGACCTACGACAGCCAACAGTATTGTGGATTTGAATATTGTCTTCATAATTTTAATTATCATTATCAATTATCAATTATTATAACCAGTATTCTGTACATTGCCATAGGCAGGCAACTGAGAAGCCGGTATAGCATAGATATTCTTGTATTCAGCAAAGTTACGGCCATTATAGGTACCACCCTTCCACTGCCAGATATAATCGGTATTACCACCAAACTTACCAAAGCGGATGAGATCAACACGACGACGGCCTTCGAAGTAGAACTCACGAGCCCACTCGTCAAGAATCTCGTCAAGCGAATAGTTAGCTTTGGTAGAAGCGTGAGCACGGGTACGCAATGCATTGATAGCGTTAGCACCCTCAGCATTGGTGGCTCCGCCATTCATACGAGCTTGAGCCTCAGCATAGGTCAGATAAGCCTCCGCTGCACGGAACAGGAAGAAATCGGCATCCATAAAGGTTGCATCATGACCGCTTGAACCATCAGTCTTGAAGTTGATAAACTTAGCAACAGCATAACCATTCTTGAAGGTTGCACGATCCAGATTGTTGATTTCGCGGCCAACACCATCAAAGATGGCACGGTCGTCGCCTGCAGCAATAATCATTTCGTAGGCAGGAACCTGAGGAGCATCAAGATTCGGGAAAAACTTCTGTATCAGACTTGGACGAGTACGGTTACCACCCCATACCTGACCAGACAGGCCGTTTGTGGCACCAAGGTCATTGGGATTAGCATGCATATCACTATCGAAGCTACCTGCGCAAAGGAACTGTGTAGTACCCCAAGAAGTGGTCTTCAGACCATCCTGCAGGATAGGAAATATAGCTTCGTAGGCAGCATCGGTCTCACCATTGTCGCCCATGAATAGCATCTGGTAGGCACTCCAGCCGTTGACGCCTGTCGTGTTCAACTTATAAGGAGAGTCCATCACCTTCTTGGCATACTCTGCAGCCTTGGCCCACTGCGGTGTACCTGTATATACTTCAGCATTCAGGTAAAGGCGTGAGAGCAGAATCCAAGCGGCAGCTTTATCAACACGGCCGTAGCCGGCATCAGTTGACTTCTTGGGCTTAGCCTCTGACAGGTTGGGTTCCACATTGGTAAGAAGCTCATTCTCTAACCAGTCGTAGATTTCCTGACGGCTGTAGATAGTAGGATCACCTAATGACTCAGCAAACGGTACGCGACCGAAAGCATCCATCAGCAGGTAGTAATTGAGTGCGCGAATCAAGCGTACCTCGGCTGTCATCTCCGAATTATAGCTAGCGGCAACCGTCAGATACTGGTTACAATAGGTGATACCAGTCGTAAGACGGGCAAAATAACCGTTAAGCATGGGGTGTGACTCGTCATAGGTATTGAAGCACGACTGCTCAATACCATCGTCACCCCATCCATTGATAGCCTCGTCTGTAGGAAGCTCGTTAGCATTCCACATCTGACGGATGTAACCGGATGTACCGCCATCGATACCATCGATGTCGCAGTCACCATTGGCACCGCCATTGCCCGCCATAGCTATGTTTGCATAGCACTTGTTAAAAAGACCTTCTGGGCTCATTTCAGTTGACATGTTGGGATCCAGTGGCTCAACATCCAAGTCACCTGTACAAGATGTCATACCGAATGTCAGCAGGAAGGCTGCTGCGGGAATCAAATTCTTATATATCTTTTTCATGACTTATTTTGCTTATAATGATTGTTGACTTAGAAATTCAAGTTCAAACCAAAGATGACAGAGAAGGGACGAGGATACATATTGCTGTCGAAGCCATTGGCCACCTCAGGATCCAAACCCTTATACTTCGTAATGGTAAACACATTGTTCACTGTTGCATAGACACGTCCGCCCACGGCATTGAAAAGATTAGAGAAGCTGTAGCCGAGCGTAATATTGTCACACTTCAGGAAAGAAGCATTGTGAACATAGTAGTCAGAGAGCTGAGAAGTAATCTGATAGGTCTGCCAGTTACGTTCAACTGCCTCGTATGAGTAGTTGTTCATATAGAGCAGAGAACTCTTCCATACCTCAGTCGGATTGACATTGGCCATACCTTGCTCGTTGTTGTTATAGACATAGTTGTCGAAGCTGGCACGGAACGACATACCCAAATCCCAGTTCTTATACTCAACACGTGTTGAAAGGCCCATGGTAACAGGAGCTGCAGGGCTCTTGTAGAAATACTTGTCGGCCTGTGTAATCTGGCCGTCACCATTACGATCAACTACTACATTCTCGAGAGGATTTCCATTCTGGTCGTAAGCCTGCTGGAACACATAGAATGAATTGATGGGGTGACCAACCTGCTGATACTCCAGATAACGGTCGGTACCAATCTTGATGCCAGTGTTGGGAACTGGAGAACCGTCCTCAGACACACCGCTCAAGTCAGTAATTTCATTCTTATTATAGGTAATGTTGTAATCGAGTACCCAGAACCAGTCCTTAGTTTGAACTGCTTTCCAACTGATGCTGGCCTCAATACCCTTGTTTTCCAGCGAACCGATGTTCTGCCATGCCTGGTTACGATAAGCAGAGAGAGCCTTTGTAGGAGCATAGTTCAACAAGTCGGTAGTCTTGCGGTAATAGTAGTCGATAGATCCAGACAGGCGCTGGTTCATGATACCCCAATCAAATCCGATGTTGGTAGTAGTTGTTGTCTCCCATTTCAGATTTGGCGTATAGTTGTCAGGACGATAGAGTGTACCGTCGCCAGAAACAGGATAGAAACCGTTAGTGCCAGTATTCTTGGAATAAGTAGCAATCCAACTGTAGTCAGGCACGGCACCAGCCTGCTGACCGGTCTTACCCCAGCCGAGGCGGAGCTTCAAGTCAGAGAAGATTTTAGAATCCTTAAGGAATCCTTCCTCATTGATTTTCCAAGCAAAAGCAAAAGAGGGGAATGTAGCCCAATGCTCCTTGAAACGGCTCGAACCATCACGACGTACGGTAGCCGTCAGATAGTAACGGTCGAGCAGTGTGTAGTTGGCACGTCCGAAGAATGATACCAGATAGCTGTCGGTACGGAAGTGGTAGGGCGTGTGAGGACGCTC
>Ga0265300_10001724_pt1 | contig 19953 bp, 18 predicted proteins | sample AusTroGonzalo_MG_FD_193482 | JGI IMG/M metagenome (GOLD analysis project Ga0265300, IMG submission 193482) | Bovine rumen microbial communities from tropical cattle in Woodstock, Queensland, Australia - Gonzalo_03 | ecosystem: Host-associated > Mammals > Digestive system > Stomach > Rumen ...
CCTATTTCGCATATTCCGGTCGCTTTGACAGGGCATTTCTTCCCGAACAACTCTACATTCCTGAGTTTGTGCGCTACATGAATGCCAATGTCCGTTACAACGACGTTTTCAATGACAAAAATGTCATCCCTTATATGGCCAAAGGCCTGGGAATACATACTCCGGAAGTCATATATTCATGCTCAAATGGATTCATCATTGATTCAGCACAAAACAAATGTGAGGAAGATGTTATGATAGAATCTCTGGCAAAGGAAAAGGATTTCTTTATCAAGGCCTCTGTGGATTCATGTGGCGGCTCCAGTCGCAAATTTCTCGCCAACAATGCCCCCGGTACCGCAATCGCTGTGCAAGAAATTCGCGACCTCATCCGCTCTTTTGGCAGTGACTACTCTATCCAACGCTGTATTAAATGCCATCCATGCCTCAAAACCCTGCATCCCCAAAGTGCCAACTCCATACGAGTGATGACCTACAGATGGCATGGTGATATTCTAACAAGCCCTGCTGTCGTGCGTATCGGTATCGGATCCATGCAAGTGGACAATGCCAGTGCCGGCGGCATTTTTGTCGGTATCTCCGATAAAGGCGTCATGCTTCCTTTCGCAGTCAACAAATACGGCAAACGTTATAGTGAGCATCCGGACACAGGCATCAAATTTGACGGCTATCGCATAGAGTTTATCCCCAAAATCCTTGCTGAAGCCAAACGGTTACATCGGTCCATACCTCAAATCGGAGTGGTTAATTGGGATTTCACTATCGGAGAAGATGGGGAGATTATATTAATCGAAGGTAATATGAGGTCAGGAAGCATTTGGCTCTTTCAAATGGCACACGGAGTAAATCCCTTCGGAGATAAGGCAGCAGAAATACTTCAGTGGACAAAAAAAATGAAACATCTCTCCCTGCCTCAACGAGCCTATCATACATTTGGCAACTAGACTAACAGATATGAAACTCATAAGACTCTATATTTGGAAAATCATTTACTACATTCTCGGACACTTGTGGCCAAAAGGGTGTGTCGCACTGCATTTCCGCCGCTCCACCGGACGGTATATGAACTGGCAGCATCCCCGCGACATCAACGAGAAAATCCAGTGGCTCAAATTCTATGGAGACACCAGCCAATGGACACGTTTGGCCGATAAATACACCGTACGCGAATATATAAAAGAAAAAGGATACGGGGATATGCTCATTCCATTGCTCGGCCGATGGAACCTTGCGGAAGACATAGACTGGGATGCTCTGCCCAATCAGTTTGTCATGAAGACCAATCACGGCAGTGGCGACGCCCTTATTTGCACCGATAAATCCCGACTCGTCCGCAAACACTGGACGAAACACTTTTCTCTGCTGCTCAAAGAAAAATTCGGCACTCAGATGGGCGAGCCCCATTATGACAAAATCAAACCCTGCGTTATTGCCGAGCAGTTGATGGACTGCACCAAGCAGCAGATAGAATCAAGTTCCCTGGTGGACTATAAAGTCTGGACCTTCGATGGAAAGCCCGCCTACATATGGGTGTGCTTTAATCGAACCAAAGAATCATGCGACGTCGCTGTTTACGATCTGAATTGGCATTTCCATCCCGAATATTCCCGCTCCGAACCGCACTATGTCCTGGCAGACAAGCCTATTCCCCGCCCCGTTTCTTTAGACAAAATTCTGAATGCGGCTTCTGTCCTTTCCAAGGGCTTCCCTGTAGTGAGGATGGACTTCTATGAGGTGGATGGCAAACCCTATTTCGGAGAAATGACCTTCACTCCAGCAGCAGGCTTTAACGACTTCTATACTCAGGAATTTCTCAACATACTCGGCGACTTATGCAAAATCAAGTAATCCTTTCCATCGTCATGCCTGTCTTCAACCACATGGATGATTTGAAGACAATGCTCAACTCCATTCTTGACAATTCCTATCAGGATTGGGAGTTGCTGGCTGTGGATGATGGTTCCGATGAAGAGACAAAAGAAGTCCTTAAGCAATATGCCACCCAAGACAAGAGAATAAATATCATACAGCGCGAACGCGAGCCAAAGGGAGCCCAGACCTGTCGTAACATAGGTTTTGAGCAGGCTCGAGGAGAATACATTGTTTTCTTCGACTCCGACGACTATGTGGCTCCATATTGTCTGGAGCAGCGTGTGAAGGAACTAAGCAAGCATCCCGAACTGGACTTCATGGTGTTCCGCAGCGGCACATATTACGACGGACAGTTTCACACGGAAGAACATAAAATGAACTTCGGTTATCCCATCTACAAGGATGATATCGCAGCGTTTAGCTCACGCATCCTGCCGTTTATCGTGTGGAACAACATCTACCGACGTTCCTCGCTGCTTACAATTAATGCAGTTTGGGACGTAAACCTGCTCTCTCTGCAGGACTCAGATTTCAATATTCAGACTTTGGCGAATGGTCTACAATACTCCTACTCCGTCTGCCCGCCGGACTACGGATACCGCATAAATGTAGGAAGCGGAAATATCTCTGGGAACATCATTACCCAAAAACATCATGCGAGTCATCTCTACGGTCTTCAAAAACTATACTCCACTATCGTCAAAAGATATGGGAATCGATACAATCAGGAGCTTTTCTATGCGGCATTATTCACATTGAATCTCCTGTCAAGAGTCGGGGACGTAACGGCATCATCAGAAGTATATAAAATTGTAAGGGACTACAGTTCTACCTACGCACGCTTCATCTGGCTCCAGGCTAAATGCTACGCCGCACTACGCAAAATCTTGCCGACAGAATTTGCCAGAAAAATCGCATTTGCCCCGTATTTAATCATCTCCAGTAAGCAGACAAATGATAAAATCACAAAACTCAAATTATTTAAGTAACCTCAATATGAAAGAACTCGTCAAAATTATATCATTATGGCTTGGGCGAATATACGCTGCAATTATTTCACCATCTCTGTGCAATGCACTTAGATCTGTATCCTCATATTTATATACGGGCTATCAGTCACATCGTTTTCATAAGTGGGGTAAAGGCTCAGTCATGGCTTGGGGAGTAAGATTAACACATCCGGAAGATATCGCTGTCGGAGAAGACACCGAGTTTTACCGAGAATCTTCCCTCACTACCAACAGCATCTGTCATCCTGGCCAACCTGTCATCAAAATTGGCAACCACTGCATCATTGGGGCCAGAACTCATATCACGGCAATCAATAGCATTGAAATAGGCCACAATGTTATTATTGGGGAAAGTGTACTTATTAGCGATAATTCACACGGCACTTCCAGTCTTGAAATGCTCAACACTCCTCCAATTGGCAGACCGTTGGTTTCCAAAGGTGGCGTTAAGATTGGCGATTATGTGTGGGTGTGCGACAAAGTGACTATCTTACCCGGTGTGACCATTGGCAAAAATGTCATCGTTGGAGCCAATAGTGTTGTCACTACAGACATTCCCGACAACTGTGTTGTTGCCGGTATACCTGCCAAAGTAGTAAAACGTATGGATAATCAAGAATAATGAGAGAACGATGAGAGAACGAATCCGCTTTACAAATCCCATTTTTTTTCTCCCGCTTCTGGCAGCCTTATCTTATGCTATGCAGTCCTGCTCCCAGAATACTGCCGACCGCAACGATTGGTATGAACTCGACTGGCATGATGAATTCAACGGCAAGACTATTAATGATAGCATATGGAGTAAGATGAAACGTGTACATGGAGTACGCTGCGTGTGCAACCTAACTCCGGATTCGAGAATGTACGAAGTACGAAAAGGACGCTTGCGTATTTATGCAAGATACAACAATGGCATTCTACCCAATGATACCGCTAAATATCTCACCGGAGGTGTCACCTCCGAAGGCAAGCGCACCTTCACCTATGGTAAGATAGAAGTTCGCGTGCGTCTGCATGGTGCCATCGGCACATGGCCCGCCATCTGGACGATGCCCGACAATCGCAAGTATTGGAAGTGTCCCAATCCGAAATACACTGAAATTGATATATTCGAATATGTCAACAGGAACGATGAGGTCTATCAAACGGCGCATAATGCCTATACTCTTGCAGACAGGAAAAACTGGTACAAGCCGACACATCATCACTCCTCTCCAATCAATGTAGACAAATACAACATCTACAGCGTGGAGATTCTTCCCGACATGCTTATTTTCAGTGTCAACGGGAAAGAGACTTTCCGCTATCCAAAGAAGGAAGAATACAAGGATCAATTCCCCTACGGCATCAAATCTCATATCATGATGGATATGCAGGTATATCCTCCCGATTTTTGGAGCAAAGGAGTGCGCCCTGAAACTTTCCCTGCCTATATGGATATTGATTGGATTAGAGTTTATAAACTGAAACAGTCCGCAAGAACAAAATGAATACAAGTGCTCCCATACCCTACATCCATTTCCTGCGTGTGACGGCGACAGTTGCTGTTATATTCATACATGTAGGTGCAATGTTCCAATCCTCATGTGACATGAAATCCTGTGAAAACAATTATTTTCAATATGAATTCATTCACCGATTATGCTCGTTTGCGGTTCCTGTATTTGTCCTTATAAGCGGTTTACTTCTGTTAAACCCCAAAAAGGAAATCACCTACCAAAGCATACTGCATAAATACATCCCCAGGATTGCATGGGCTCTGCTTCTGTTCGGTTCTGTCATGAATCTTACGGAGGCATACATGACAAGAAAGTGCGACGAGACCCTGCTGGATATTATCTTAGTATCGGGAATAAATCTCTTAACGGGAAACTGCTGGGATCACATGTGGTATCTTTATATGCTCATCGGGCTCTATGCCCTTACCCCTGTCTATAAAGCCTTTATAAACATATCCGACCGTGCTGGCATGAACATCTTCATGGGGGCCATGACTGCTATGTGCATCGTTCTTCCTTACCTGCGACAAGCCAACATAGCTCCGATAAACAGCTATTTCACACTTCCCGTGTTTCTTTTTCTCTATCCATGCGGATACTATATCGGTACAGTTTGTCCAAAAAAGAAACTTTTCGCAACAATTATGGTTCTTATACTGATAACATACTGTCTCCACACAGCATGGCAAGCCTGGCACGGATACGAGGCTTATCCAGGTTACAGTCCCCTCACCGTCTGTGCAGCCCTCGCCATTTTCTACCTTGGGAGATATTTCAGTTCCAGCAATCCATGGCTTCTAAATCATCTCTCCAAGCATTGCTTCTGCATCTACATCATCCATGCCATAATTTTAAATGTCGCGTTCAAAGTATTACATATCGAAAGTGTACTGCATTTTGCACCCTTAATCAATGCATTTTTTGTGGTTCTTTTCACATTCCTCCTTTCATATTTTGTGTCGTGTATGCTGCGTCAGATTCCTTTTCTGCGCGAAAAAGTCCTCTAAATAAACCATGAAGAAAGTCAGCATTATCATAGTCACTTATAATTCCGAGAAGGACATCTACGACTGCGTGGACTCCATCCAAAGTCATACCGATATCCCCAAGAAGGAGATCGAACTCATCATCGTGGACAACTGCAGCCGCGAGCCCGAGCCGATGTTCGTACGCTTGAAGCAGCAATGGGGCGAGGATATTATTCTCATTGAGAATACGCAAAACGGCGGCTACGGACAGGGCAACAACGTTGGCATACGACGTGCCACGGCCCCCGTCATCCTCATCATGAATCCCGACGTGCGAATCTTAGAACCGTTTTTTCGCAAACCATTAGATGCTTTCCTAGCGGATAAGGAACTCATCATGTATGGCATGAAGATGATGAACACCCCCACCAGTGCCAGCACCAACTCATTCTGGTGCACCACCATGATGAACGGTTATCTGCGCACCCTGCTCACCGGACTCTGCACCCGCATGGACTGGTACATACCGCGCTGGATGTATTTTTCCGGTTCTTGTTTCTATGTTCGGAAATCAATGTTTGAGGCTGTAGGCCTGTTCGACGAAGAAGTTTTCATGTATGGTGAAGAAGATGATATACATTATCGGTTGGCAAAACGTTTCGGTTACCACTTCCGTTTCGATAAACATCTGCACTACCTACACCCTATGGAGCATCGTCGACTCACCGTTGACTACGAAAAGAAACTTCTCGAAATTGATCTCTACCATCACCAAAAGAAGGGACTTCCCCCATTGGCAACACTTCAGACATACCTCCAGATTAACACGACTCTGCTTGTTAGAGCATACATACGCAAGATGCTGTGCAGACAGGATGAAGCAGACTTTGCCAAATTAAAGGGGTTCAGAAACGAGTTGAAAAAAATGTACAAAGAATATTCCACGAAATCATGACCATAGATATACTCATATCCTGCATGCACCAGAAAGACTGGTCTATCGTAGAGCGGTCCAAACTCCAAGGAGGGGCAGTCATAGTGAACCAATGCGACCGCAACGGAGAAGAAGAGATACTCATCAACAGCTGTTCTGTCCGCATGTATTTCACATCCCAGCGAGGATTGTCGCGCAGCCGCAACATGGCCATCACCCACTCCCATGCCGACGTCTGCCTTATCTCTGACGATGACGAGATATACGCAGAAGGATATGAAGCAAATCTGATTAAAGCCTTCACCGAATACCCCAAAGCGGATGTCATACTGTTTCAGGTAAAGAACGACGTTGGGAAGACCTTCTCGCCCCATCCCTTCCGTGTAGGCTATATCAAAGCGCTCAAATTTGCAAGTTGGCAAATCGCATTCCGTCGCGAAAGCATCATGAAGGCAGGCATCCGCTTTGATGTGGAAATGGGTTCTGGCACCGGACACGGCAGTAATGAAGAAACCAAGTTCCTTTATGATTGTCTTCGGAAAGGACTTCGGCTGCAATATGTCCCTGTTGAGATTGCCCAACTCGTTCCCGGTAGCGAATCGCAATGGTTCAAAGGTTTTGATTCGAAATATTTTCTGAATAGAGGCTGGTCCACGGAACGATATATGGGAAAGTTCTGCGGAACTCTTTATGTCACCTATTTCGCAATAAGGAAATTCCCGCTGTATCGTAAAGACTGCTCCATGTTCAGAGCTTGGACAAACATGCTTAAAGGCATCTTCTGTAATCTTTATCAATAACCTTACGATGATATTTAAGAACTGAGAATATGAATATTGCATCCGACGTTTACCGCAGCATCACCTCCAACAAACTGTTTTTTTCCGGTGTAGCTATCGTTGGTATTCTCCTGTCGCATCTAATTGGAGTGGATCAGGAACATCTCTTTTGGATGATCTTCTATCCGGGTTTTGTAGGGGTGGATATATTCCTTTTCTACAGCGGCTACGGTCTGTGCCGTTCATTGGAGAACAACACGCTAGAAATGTTCTATATGCGTCGTCTCAAGCGCATCTATCCCATGCTGGTGCTCTTCACTCTGCTTTCGTATCTCATAACCAGTTTTCTGCACCACAATCATTTCACCGTATATGATGTTTTCTGTAACCTGACCACACTGAATTTCTGGGGGCTGGGCGGTTTTAAATTTGAGTGGTATCTCAGCTTCATCATCTATCTCTATCTGCTCTTTCCCCTGCTCTACCACTTTGTCCGAAGATGTGGTTTTATCTCCGTCATCATCTCATTTTTCCTGCTTTACACCTTTCTGTATTTCCATCGGGAGGGATGGTTTTACCAATGTGCCTTCTCCCGAATTCCAGTTTTTCTGCTTGGCATCCTGTGCTATCAGCGCAACACGCCCGAGACCTACAGACAAGGACTTCTCATTTTTTTGCCGGCACTTCTGTTGATGGGGGTGTTCTTCGGGGTGGGCCTCGTCGAAAAGTTTGAACTGGTCTATATGTCTGCGCCCTTTATCTTATTTATGCTTGCTTTTAGTTTCTCTTCTGTTATTCGCAAGCAAAACCGAATATATTCCATATTCTCATTCTTTGGAAAATATTCTCTGGAGATATATCTTTCTAACTTGCTCATATTGTCAACAATACCTCACATACAGTTACCCATCCCTATCGTATTAACCTACGCAGGACTTCATGTGCTGTTTGTTTCTGGGATGGTTTCCGCTAATCGTTTTATTCAGAAAATGCTCTAACTTAAGCCGTCTAAGAATCATATGTTGTTTAATTCCATCCCTTTCCTTTTGTTTTTCCCGACAGTGTGTGTGCTGTACTTCCTCATTCCTGCCATACATGTTCGCACAAGAAATATGCTGTTACTTATTGCCAGTTACTATTTCTATATGAATTGGGAGCCCGCATATGCTTTATTGTTATTGACAAGCACTATCCTTACCTATGTTTCAGCTTTCGGTATCGGACATTTTGAGGACAATCGGATAAAAAAAACATGTCTTATATGCAGTATAATTCTGAATCTCGCTATATTATTCCTTTTTAAATACTATAACTTCCTGTCATCGAACGTCATGATGGCAATGCATAGCTGCGGCATTGGGATGGAGTTGCCGAAATTCGCTTTGCTTTTGCCCGTAGGAATATCGTTTTACACATTTCAGGCTTTAGGTTATTCTATCGATGTATACCGAGGTGTCACGAAGGTTGAGCGAGATTTTTTCACATATGCTTTGTTCGTCTCATTTTTCCCGCAATTAGTTGCCGGTCCTATCGAACGGTCCAACAACCTGCTTCCGCAGTTTAAACAGCAGCACAGGTTTTGTTATGAATCTTTTATGACTGGCGTAAGATTAATGGTCTGGGGCTATTTTATGAAATTGGTCTTGGCCGATCGTTGCTCGCTTTATGTCGATGCAATATTTAACAATGTTGACAAGCAAAACGGTGGCTCATATCTGGTTGCGTCACTGCTTTTCCCTTTTCAGATTTACGGTGACTTTGCCGGTTATTCTCTGATAGCCATCGGAGTGGCACAAGTGCTTGGTTTCAGTTTGATGGAGAATTTTCGTCGCCCTTACTTTGCATGTTCCATCGGTGAGTTCTGGAATCGATGGCACATATCCCTCTCAACCTGGTTCAAGGATTACGTCTATATCCCCCTTGGCGGTAATCGTGTAGGACGTTTGCACAACTATTTCAATTTGCTCGTGACATTTGTTGTCAGTGGTATCTGGCATGGTGCCAACTGGACATTCTTGTGTTGGGGAACACTGCATGGACTGCTGCTTTGCATAGAAAAGGCACTTGGCATCAGCAAGAAACAGTATTCCGGGGCAAAAAAGTTTTGCCATTGGCTAGTGACATTCATTCTTGTTTGCCTTGCCTGGATTTTGTTCCGTGCAAACAGCATTTCAGATGCTGTCACCATTATTACAGGAATATTCACTAATCTCGAACCTCCAAAACCGGAATATGCGAACTTCATTGCCATTGCGTTAGCTATGGCGATATTGCTGACAAAAGAATGTTCTGAAGAGTTTCGCCGGAAAATCAGGATCGCCGAGTCGGTGTCGTGGGTCTTGCGCCACCTCTATCTTATCATGATGATTGCATACATCATTTTGTTCGGAGTCTTGGGAGGCGACCAATTCATCTATTTCCAATTTTAAGACAATTAGATTATGAAGAAACTAATAGTAAGTGTCCTGTTTATCGTAATCGGTCTTTTTGCGGTAGACCGCTTAGGCGGCATGCTCATGTGGTGGGTTAACCAACATACACACGACGTTTCTGGTCCGAAGATTAAATATCTTGTCAATGATGTTAACGAAGACATTTTGCTGATGGGCACATCGCGCTGCGATTTGCATTATGTGCCGTCAGTCATCAGTGACACGCTTGGACTCACTGTTTACAACGGCGGCATTAATGCATCCGAAAACATCTACTCACATTATATCATTCTCAATCATATATTAGCTATCCATAAACCTAAAGTGATTTGCCTCGAAGTGATGGATAATGATGTCATGATGCAGAGTGATCCCTTCTGTGCCACCGCTTTCTTTGCTCCGTATTTTGGACGTAATGAAAGAGCCGATTCTGTATTCCTGCTTGCAGGGTCATATTGGAAATACAGAATATCACATTTGTATCGATACAATGCAAAAGCGGTTTCCAATATTGCCGGACTTGTCATAAGCAGGCATGAGGGTGGCGAGAATGGATACATACCATTCCCCAAGCCAGTACACTACCCTGACTCAATGGTGTATCGTAAAACGCAACATCTTGTGGATAGTCTGAAACTGGAATACGTGCAACGTTTCATCAATCTCTGCAAGGAGAATGGTGTAGGTCTTATATTTATGGTCTCACCGATGTACACGGAAATTGATGCAAACCATTACGATGTCTTAAAATCCATCGCAAAACGCAATGATATACCATTCTTAGACTATCATTCGGACGGTCTTTACCATGACCATCCCGAATATTTCCTGGATAATGACCATTTGTGGGACAAAGGAGCCAAAAAGTATTCCTCTGTCTTTGCACATGACCTAAAGAAACTAATAAACAAAAAATGAGGTTTTGCAATATGAACATTCGCATATTCACTCCGTGCGTTCCTTTCCACATTATGGTGCCTGTCGCGGAGATGTTCAAATGCCCATGATAAATGTATTTCCTTACATGTTGCAAGCAAATGGAAAAGAATTATCAGTGTTTCGAGGCAATTTCCTTGAATACTGCCTGTGTAGAATCAACCTGCCCAAGAATATTTTCCAATTAAAAATTACCGTACGTATCCGTAGATTTTCTCTTTCCAAGAATAGTGCTGCTTGACCGTCTCGTAGCCATTGACTGCCAATTGCTGTCTTAGGTCGGGATGATTCATGATGCGCAGGCAGGCGTCTGCCAATGTGGCTGCTTCATCCTGAATGAGGCAGTTTTCTTCGTGCCGGAGTTCTGGGATAGCATTGGAGATAAGGCTTGTCATTACCACGGGAATGCCACAGCCCATAGCTACAAGAACCTTGTTCTGAATGCCTGCGGCAACACGTACGGGAGCTATGGCAAGGCAGGCGTCACAGATGGTACTTTCTATTTCGTCAACATAACCGGTAACGAAGATGTTATCCGAAGCCAACTGCTGTATGCTTTGTGGAGGTTGTGCTCCCACGATGTAGAATTTGGTGTCAGGCTTTTGTTTGAGTATTCGTGGGAAAATATCCTGAACAAAACATAATACGGCATCCTGATTCTGCAATGTTCTCATGTTGCCGACAAATACAATCTTGTTTGGGTCGTATTTGTGCTTGATGTTCTTGCTGCACTGAATGCCGTTGGTATGAAGCTCCAGACTTTCCGGATGAAGGGATTTTGTCTTCAGATAGTCAATGTCGGCCTGAGATACCAACACGTTCTTTGGGAAGTGTAGCAGGCTGTATTGCTCGGCTCTAAGGATGAGGCGTTGCTCGATACGGTAGGCGTTCCTTAGGAGCCAGTTTCCTTTGCTCTGCGACGACATGGCATAGGTCTTGGATAGAGCATCCGTCATCTCTATGATAGAACGGTTATGAAGTCCCAGCTCGTCCAAATAGGGCATCATGCGCAACAGATGGGCTATGAACAGGTCGGGGTTCTCTTTCTGTATAATCTCGCGTAGCTTTCTTCTGTAAGATCCTGACATATAGAAACCGCATTGCATGGGCTGGGCTTGCAAAAGGCATATCAGTGAATGAAGGAGAGATGCTATTTGATATCGGTGTACGGTATAGACCTTGTGGTAGATGCGTTGAGCCTCGAAGATCTGCGGTTCTCCGTTCTCCTCCAAGCTAAGCAGAATCAGTTTGTAGCCTTGCTTGCGAAGCTGATGGGCTATATTGTTGATGCGAAGCACGTCGCCACCGTTCTCGGGAATAGGGAAGCGGGGGGTGAGGATGCATATCTTCTTGGCTTTGGCCGCATTCTCCTCCAACTCCTGGCGAAGATTGGTCTCTGTGGCTATACGCTCGTCATTCCTGGCTATAGAGCGGTCAATCTGTTTCTGCCATATAACGAAGATTACTACGTCAATCAATACTGTCCATGTAATGCTGACACCGGCAAAGTACAATCCCAGGTTCAGCAATGCAAAGATGATGTCCGCAGCCAATATGGTCAGCAATGCCATTGTCATATAATGGCCGGTACGCATGAGCTTGTGATGAAGATGCGTCTTGTCGGCATGGAATGGATGCTCTCCTCTGAGGATACGGCTGAAGGCAACACGTGTAAGGTCGAAGGTGGGAATCAGCAGAAGTGTATAGACAAGCAGCAGGCTATATGGCTCCGGCTCTTTCTCGGGATTCTCTGAACATAGTTTCAGCCCCAGATAACTGAGCGCATAACCCAACATCAGACTGCCGGAATCGCCCATGAATATCTTGGTCCCCTTTTTGTTGTCGCCAAAGATATTATACCATAGGAACACAAACAGGCTACCGGACATGGCTGCAGTGAAAAGACAGAAGATTTTCATGCCCCAGCTCCAGAAAGCCCACGTGAAAGCGGCAAAGGCTATTAGGGAGAGGCTGCTGGCAAGTCCGTCTATTCCGTCTATGAGGTTTATGCTGTTCACTATCAGCATAACCAGGAAAACTGTCAGAGGATAGCTGAAAGCCTCGGGAATCTCATATATGCCGCAGAACCCGTACAGGTTGTTAAGGGTGAGGCCTATAAGGGGAAAACATAGTGCTGCAATGAACTGGATGAAAAACTTCAGATGGGCGGATAGGCCGAAAAGGTCGTCCAGCAGTCCTGTAACGTAAGTGGCAAAGATACCGAATCCTATTAATAGGGTGCTGGATTTCAGCGGGTCACTTTCTCCGTATTGATTGAAGATGATAGCTAAGGTGACGGCAATGCCGACTATGGCACTCGGAACGAAAACAACACCACCCAAACGTGGTGTGTTATTCTTGTGGACTTTGCGCTCGTTAGGCCTGTCGAAGTAGCCGTTACGCTTACACAAATTCAGAATCCATGGCATTAACAACATGGACGTTAATGCCGAAGCAATGAAAGATATGAAAATATAGAGCGCAGTCATAATGTCGTTTATATAATATAAACGTTCTTTAAGCTTATTTTATTGTTTAGATTGCAGGTTTTTCCTGAAAACAGTCCTGCTTTTACTGGTTTATCCTTAATATTTGCGGAAGCGTAATGTTCCTTCCTCTCCTGTCAGTACCATTTTGTCTGATACCAGTACATCTATGCGCAGTCGTCCGTTGCCGGGGATTCCGTATTTGCGTAATGCATCGATAGTGTATTGAACAGTATCCAGTTCAGCATCCCTGACGATTGTATAGGGTTGGTTAATAACCAGATAGTCATCTTCCAGGTGATAGTATGTCAAGAAATAGGTTTCTGCTTCGTCTGGCAGTTCTTGCAGCATCAGTAGGTTGTTGCGTATCTTATAATATATTCTTGTGTCGGGCTTGTCGTAGGCAAGGGAGCCGTCGGCATTCCTCCATTCTACCAGTTGCCACATTCCACCCAGTGTGCCGCTATCGTCTCGTTTGTTCTCGCAGCTGGTGCAAAGGAGCATGGATAATAGCGCTATAATACAATATATATATATATGCTTTCGTGATTTCATGCGTTATTTGGTTTTGTTAATCCATCCGCTATAGGATACGGATAGCATACCACCGTTGCTGTTGCCAAGGATTTCTCCGTCGTTATGTCCGTAAGTGGCAGTGATGCCTAATCCCTTAATTTTGCGGGGGGTATATGTGACTTCCGCCATCAGGTAGTTGGCTTTCTGTGGATCTGGCGTGGGGGTGTAGTACGAGCCGAGGCTCTTCACATGTGTGTACAGCAGACGCCATCTCCATTCCTCTGCCGGTATTCCACCAAGTCCTATGTGATGGGCGTTGATGCGGTTGTGATAAACCATAAGGATGTTGCTTGCTCCAAACCTGTCGTTATAGATAGGGGAGGAGAGGAGCGGGTTACCCATTACGTAGCCGGAATGCTGCCAGGCACCATAGATGTGGTGATTGTAATACTGGTCGCACCCGCTAATCTGCTCTGGCATGACGGCAGTCTTGTCGTGATAGATGGGACCGCTCTGATCCATGGTGCCGACATGTTCATAGACAAGGCTGCTGAGGAAGGGATTCCTGGGCAGGTTTATCTCTACGCCCCAGAGCATATCCTTCCACCCATACTGCCAGAACATCTGGCTTTGGTCTTCGAAGAAGTGCTCTATATAACCGGCTACGCTCCATACCTTGCCGTGGTAGTCGGCACGCAGATGCCAGCTTCCCAACTGATTTCCTTCGCGATTGGAATAAATGTCTCCGTCGTTGATGTCACCGCCTCCGGGAATGAAGGCATTCCAGAAACTCTTGAAACCATGTAGCAGGGATATTTTATCTTCTATCGGGGCATCAAAGCCTGCTCTTTGCCTGAGGTTATAGCCCGTTCCGCCAAACTGACAGCTCATTTCTATTCCGCCTGTCACGGTTAGGGGAAACTTTTCTGTATTACCGATACGCAGAAATGCAGCCTTGGAGTGGTACAGCGAGCCTGAGGTGTAGAAGTTGGTGGTGTTATTGACAAACTCACCCTGCCAGGCGTTGTCTGTGTACCATCCGTATGCAATGTGCCCCTTAATCGCCAGCCATTTCTTGGTGCCGGGGATTGTCAGGAAGTCAGGAATCTCCAAGCGTACCTGAGGTAATGGGCGTGCGTTGATACCTGTTGTCATGGCTCCGCTGCTCAGGGCCTGGTTCTTCAGTTCCAAGGGACGCTCTTTCTGACCTAAACTTAAACGGAGCGCCTTCCATTGTATATCTGTATAAAGCTGCTGAATGATAAAGTGCTTGCTTCCCATTCCAACAGCTGCTGCAATGTCAGCTCCATAGCCTATGCGCCATTTGCGCAGGCTATCTGTCATTACGTCTCTCTGGATAACACCACGCAGATAACCATAGTTGTTCTTATGAGAGCTTAATCCGTATCTGTTGCTTGTGAACCAGAACGGAGCATAGTCTCCGCCACTGAAAGCACTGGTTATGCTGCCCTCATAACAAACATTCTCCCCCAGACGACTGATTTGTGCTTCTGTCGTCAAGGGGAGAAAGGTTATGAGTAGTGTTAGCAGTTTCTTCATTTATTTCTCGGTATGTTCGCGCTGGTTGTTTTGACTTCCGTATTGTCCGTAAATACCATAGTGACCGTATTTGCCGTAGCCGTAGCCGTACTTACCGTATTTACCATACTTACCGTACTTACCGTACTTGCCGTATCCGTAATAGTAGCCGTACTTCTTCTTCTTCAGGTCAACGCCGTTCAGTACCAGATTAACCTTAGGCAACTTGTTGTTGTCGTTCAGGTTATTGATAAGGTTGAAGTTGGAGCGTGGTGAGTAGTCGGCACGGCAGACAACCAGGGTAACGTCTGCTACGCGTGCAATAGACAATGTGTCGCTTACAAGTCCGATAGGAGGTGTATCCAGCACGATGTAGTCGTAATGCTCCTTCAGCAACTCAATGGCGCGATCCAACTGAGTACGTGAGATCAATTCACCGGGGTTGGGAGGGATGACACCAGCAGGCAGGACGTCAAGGTTGGGGTTGCCAATGCTGTGGGTAATCTGTGACTCCAGCAAGTCGTATCCCATATCGTCGCTTGAAAGGAAGGTGGTAAGACCGCTTTTGCTTACAGGTATTCCGAAGAGTTTAACCAAACGGGGTTTACGGATATCCAGACCCACAATGATTACCTTCTTACCCATCAGGGCAATAGACATTGCCAGGTTGGTAGATATGAATGTCTTTCCTTCACCGGGGATACAACTGGTACAGCAGATAACCTTCTCGTTTGAATTCTGCACGAAGCGTAGGTTGGTACGCAATCCACGGAATGCTTCCTCCATAGTGTTGTTTGAGTTCTCGCGAACCACCAGGGCTTTCTCGCCGTCCACAACTTTGTTTCCCAAGGGAATGTCTGCCAAAATAGGAATCTTGGTCAGTTTCTCTATGTCTTCACGACCCTCAATCTGGTAGCGCAGCAGGTTCAGCAGAAGAACTACTCCAATGGGGAATCCGAAGCCGAGAATCAAGGCTATCATCCAGATAATCATACTCTTGGGAGCAACCTTTCCCATATACTGGGGAGAGTCGATAATCCTTGCCTTTGCAGCTGTACTTGCCAGTGAGATAGCGTTCTCCTCTCGCTTCTGCAGCAGCATCAGATACAGGTTGGCCTGAATCTCCTGCTGACGCATGATGTTGGTCAGTGCACGCTCTTGGGTTGGAGTACTCTGAATTCGGCTGTTAAACATGTGGAACTGGCTGTCGGTGCTCTTCTTCTGAGTCAGAAGGTCGTTCTTGATAGCCTCCAGGCTGATTCGGATAGAAGGCCACATTTCCTCCAGTTCGGCAGTGATACGCTGTACATAGGGGTTGTCTTCGCTTGAAGACTTTATCAGTCTGTTGCGCTGAAGAACGCCCTCGTTGTATTTGCTGATTGACTGATTCAGGTTCTGGTTCTGAAGACCCAGGTTGGCAGGGATTACCTGCATGGCATTGGATGGGTTGTTGGTGTAGTTGACCAATGCGGTGATAAGGTTCAACTGAGTCTCTAACTCAACCTGCTTTGACTGATACTCCGTTGTCTTTGTCAGTGAGTTGGTAGCATCGTTGGTCAGGTTAATCAGATCGTTGCTCTTCTTGTACTGCTCCAGATTGCTTTCTGTGATATCCAAATCGCCACGGATGTTCAGCAAACGCTCTCTAATGAACTCGTCGGTCTTTGTGGCAACCTCGTTCTTGTCTTCGTTGGCGTCCTCGTTGTAGCTCTTCAGCAACTCATTCAGATAATCCAGAGAGCGCTCAACCTGTGTATCTGTAAAGGTGAGGGCTGCTACGGTTGTCGTCTTGCTGGTTGCAGAAGCCGTAAGCTTTTTGGTGTATATTCTGCCGGCAACGTCTAAGGGGAGGATGCGGGCATACTGTGTCTTGCCTTCCAACAGCTTGCTGGTGGGATTCTGCTGAATGATGATGGTACCGACAGGAGTTGTCACGTTTCCGGGCAGCTTCTTGATCTTACGCTCAAATGTGATTTTCTGCTTGCTTCCTATGACGGGAACTTCTCCCTTTATGACATATCCTTCCTTTTCGTTCTTGTTTATTTCCAAGCTGACAGGAGCCTGCAGCACGGCAAGCTGGCTCTCGGGCATGTCCACAATCAGGGGATTGTTGTTGTACAGTTCTCTCTTGCGTACTCTGCCGTCAATGGCGTATGACACATATAGTTTCAAAGCCTTGACAACTCTGGTGTTGATGTTGGTGCTTCGAAGAATTTCCAACTCGTTGTCAAAACCGTTACTGTTAGAAAACAGACCTACATTTTCCAGATTCATCATCTGGCTTGCTCCTCTTGCACCTTTCTTGTCATCATCCTTGATTAGGATTTTCATTGATGATGTATAAACTGGGTTGGTGTATCGCAGGTAGCAAAAGGCAAGGCCTAATGCAACAATTGTGGATACGATAATCCACTGCCAGTTAAGAACGATGATTTTCCATATCGCAGCCAGGTTAAACGCACTAGATTCTTCTTCGTTTACATTCTCATTAGCAACGTAATCAGCCATGATTTTATCCTTTTATTTGTTAAATGCAATACTATTTTCATGCAAAGTTAACAAAATTATTTGTACGCGTGAAGTGTTTTGCTACATTTTTTGAATTTTGTGATATTTTTCGTGCAGACTTTGCCGAGGTTGCTTAAATTGTTGTAAATTTGCAAAAATACGAGTGCAAATTCAAAAATGAGGATATTATACAAGGGGATGCAAAATCCCGATAAAGGATTGCTGATAGTCGGAACAGACGAGGAGGCGGCAGAAATCCAAGCGGAACTGAGGGGGCAGGGAATTGCTCCTCGGGTGCAGGTGTTGTCGCCTGATGCTTTGTCTGAGTCCCTGCATGAGGTGGAGAATATCGGCGCGGTGTGTTGTGCGTCGGGTGCTGTGAAGCTGGCGGATTTGCCTGCTCTTGCTGCTTATGGCCGGGAAAAGAATGTGGAGTTGTTCTTCTGTATTCCGGAACTTGCTGTTCTCCAGAAGAATATGTGTGTAAGGAATATCGGTTTCCTTTCTTTCCTTTCACTTGTCTGTGAACCGCTCAGTCATTGGTGGAACAGAATGACGAAACGTCTTTTCGACTTATTGTTAAGCGGATTGTTCCTGCTAATGTTTTTCCCTTTTATTTACATCCCTGTCGCAATCATCATCAAGCGTAAGAGTGCCGGACCGGTTTTCTCTTTCGCCAAGGAGACGGGCAGGAGGGGAAAGCGTTTTGAGCGTATAAGCTTCCGCACGGCAGACCTTCCTGCGGAGTCGTTCCTTCAGAAGAAGTGGTTTCGTCAGTTGCCTCAGTTCCTGAATGTGTTCGGGGGCAGCATGTCTGTTGTGGGGCTCCGGTTTGCAAAGGAGGCGGGAGATGCCGTCCCTTCTACTTATAATTATGCCAAACCGGGGATGACGAATTGCCGATTCTGCAAGGATGCAGATGTCTGGTATGTGCAGAACTGGTCTTTGTGGCTGGATGTAAAAATCCTTTTTAAAGCGATATTTGATAAAAACAAAACAGAATAATTACTTATAAGAAATCAACAGTTATGTCGATATTTTCAAAATTATTTGCCCGGAAATCCGACTCAGGAACCCGTATCGGCGGCATGGAGGATTTTATGCTGCTGATACGAGTGTATTACCAGTCGGCCATTGCATCCCAGTTGGGGATAAACAACCTGGCCGCCTTGCCTGACCTTAGGGTTTTCAAGCAGACCTATCATGTACAAACGGTAAACAACAAGTTGGGCCTTGGTGAGAAGAAACAATGCCGCAAACTGATGCAGGATATCTATCATATCAGTGACGGCTTCTTTTCTGAAATAGATGCCAGTGTAAAGAAACGTTGCAAGAAGATGCAGGATGTTCAGGGGTATCTGATTACCTTCCAGGGATTCAGCCAGGACCTTATGATGCTGATGGGCAATCTTATGCAATGGAAGTTCCGCTTGCCGGGCTTCTTTAAGAATGCGCTGCGTCAGATGGTTGAGAAGCAGGTTCACGAGGTAATGACCAAGATGAATTGGAAGGATGAGGGCGTACGCCGTACCTGTGTATCCGTCAGGAAGTATCAATCGGCTCTAGGCTATTCAGAATCATGGATGTCTGAATATGTTTACACCCTTGTTATGCTCGCAAAAAAGGAGCCAAAGAAAAATAGTGACGAATAATTTTGCATAAAGATAAAAAAAAAGTTATCTTTGTCCTCGAAATGTTGGAGTTTTAATAGAAAATGGATGCAAAACTGACAGAACTGATTATTCGCCTTGAGACACGTACTCGTCAATTGCTGATGCAGTACAGTAAATCTCAGGAAGAGAAAAAGGATCTCTTGTCACGCCTGAAAGAACGTGACGAGGAGATTCTGTCGTTGAAGCAGAAGAATGAAGAGCTCCAGGAACAATATACCCATCTGAAGATGGCTAAGTACATTGATATGGCGGATGATGACGTAAAAGACCTCAGAGGCCGTATCAGAAAGATGGTGCGTGACGTTGACCGGTGTATCTCCATGCTTAAAGTAGAATAGAATTATGGCTGAGCAAAGTGATACCTTATCAATAACTCTCCGTTTTGGCAGTTGGACGTTGCCTATGACTGTTCGTCGTGAAGAGGAATATGTTTACAGACAGGCAGAAAAGCTTATCAAGGAGAGGTTCAACTTTTATACTAACAGCTACCCGGGCCAAAGTACAGAGATGTATCTGGTGATGACCATTTTGGATATAGCTGTTAAAGTCAAACAGCAAGAGACGTCTATGGATATAGAGCCTATAACCAGTCGTCTGAAGCCGTTGCTTGCAGAGTTGGAGTCCGCACTCGAGAAGAAATCAGAGAGTTAATGACCCCAATTAATAATTCAAACATTAAATATTCATGATACCTTATATTATTTACGGCCTGGTGTTTGGAGTAGTATCCTTCGCAGTCCTTTTTTGCATATGGTATTTTTCTGTATTACCAAGCAAGCGTAAAAGAATGGCCAAGGAGGC
>Ga0265300_10001731_pt1 | contig 19927 bp, 16 predicted proteins | sample AusTroGonzalo_MG_FD_193482 | JGI IMG/M metagenome (GOLD analysis project Ga0265300, IMG submission 193482) | Bovine rumen microbial communities from tropical cattle in Woodstock, Queensland, Australia - Gonzalo_03 | ecosystem: Host-associated > Mammals > Digestive system > Stomach > Rumen ...
TTGACTGCTCGTTTGGCATTGATGGCTAACACGATAAAAAATATCGACTCTGTTATTGGTAATGCAGTATTGTCTGACTTTACTTCATTCGTAAACAGGTTGACTGGAAACTCGCAACTATAAAAAAATACTTCATTGCACAATCAGAGGGCCCGCTCAGGGGCCCTCGATGTTGCAATGATTGTTCGATGTGGAGATTTATTTTAAAAATGGTTTCCCATTCTTGTTTGCTCAATGACAAACATAGAATTAGGAGCCATTCTTAAAACCGTTTCGCGAAGGTCAAAGCAAGGATTTTCAAAATGATATTTCTTTGGAATTTTTACATCCTTGCTTCTTCCATTTTTGCTGAAAAGTGTGCAGATGATATCGCCATACTGATTTATCTCTGAACAGATGAATTTTTCAGTACCATTGTCAGTAAACCAGTCCGGCTCAATCTTTTCAAATGGGATAACGGATCCGTTGATATAGGTCCATTTATACCACTCATCATTTTCATTACGTAATATCTTCCACTTTGAGTTTACGTAAAATTGTTTATAATTCTCAAGTGGAATTATACTTAGTGCTCTTTCAATTGGTCTTTTAATGAAAGAGCATAAGCACGCTATAAGACGTTTGCCAGAGTTAGAAAATGGATTAACTACAAATTTTGATTTTCCTGGAATCCATACTGTAACTTCTATGTCACCAACCATAAAATCATAGCGTGAAAGATCTTCCGATGCAGGAGTATCCCTTTCAATGTACCAGCGTAATAGTTCTTCATCACGAAGAATACCGTTCTTATTAATTACGCGGTCACTTCTGTTCATATATACATATTGATGCTTAGTCTCTCTATGAGCAATATCAAATATGAAGATAAATTCATGTCTAGGTATTGCATTAATAGTGAAATTTACAGGCACATAGACATTGCTGATAAAACCGCTGACAGTATGAGTTCTACCTGCTGGAAGGTCTGTACGGTACACTCCCAATGACATATATGGGTCAGAAGTATTATTTTTTATTCTTTTTACTATGCATTCAGAAGCTTCCGAATAATACTCTTCATACCCAGGAAGTTCTTTTGCCACATATAGACCTTCACTATTACAGTGTACTGTCATAAACGGGTAGCCTGTGTGGTAACCCCTGCTTGCAATGTTATTATCAAGATTCTTTGCTAAATACATATGAATTCCTCCTAAAATATTTAATAATTCATTGATCCATTATCTTTTAAACAGCTGGATCTGCTGTCTGTTTTTTACAATTGGCATAACAATCTCCTTGTTATACCACAATTCTACGGCCACCATCATTTTCATGTTGAGGCGCATAGAAAATATGTATACTGGATTAAATAATGATGCTGTAAATGGAAGCATTAATATACTTATTAGTGTATATAAGAATCCACATACTGATGGTGGAAGTTCTCCTACAGCTTTAATAAGCTCAATAGCATCAAGCCATCTGAGTTCGAAATTTAAACCCAGATCAAAGAAATTTAATACATTATCGATAGTATCTTCTGATACTTCGAGTTCTGTCAGCTTGTTTTCAAGCTTAGTCATTTCCTGGTAGTGTCTGTTCATTGCATCGACTCTGATTTCATTAAATGTTCTCTTCTTCATGATAAATGTCCTTTCTACTAATAAGGTTTTTTAAAACGATGAGGCTAGTTATTATACTCTCTAGCCTCGAGAGAGTGGGAGATGTTACGTTTGGGGGATAATATGAATGTGTAGTATGGCATTCATATCAAATTAATAATATACATATGAAAAATAAAAATAATAGAAGAATAGAGGGAGGCATTAAGCCTCCCCATCTTCATCTATTAATAATCCTAATTCCTTACGTACTTTATATTTTATTGCACGGCAACGAGTAGCCAATCGACGTGTCATTGGTCTATTCATTAGCTTTGCAATATCAGGTGTTGTTCGTTCTGGATCTTCTCTGTATAAATCCGCTATCTTCTTTGCAATCTCCGGACTCCAGTCATCATCAGTTTCTTGCTTTGGAGATTTAATTCCATACTGACGTGCTATGTGAGCCCAGTTATTGTAATAGCGTATTCGTTTGATGACGTAACGATTTACTCCAGTTGCTTCTACAATATCTTTATTTCGATATCCTTCTGCAATCATTTTACATACTTGATGTATTTTCTGTTCATCATGATTTACTCCCCATGGTGCTTCACTGTATACTGTCGTTACACCACGAGTTTCAGTTTTATCATCTGGAACATATTGAAGATTATAGACTGAATTATTTGATACATCATCAGTGATGTATTCTACCTTTGAACAACCTTCCGGTTTCTCTAAGAATAATTCAGCTATAATATCTTTCAATATGAGTTTATACTCTTTACGTCGAAACCATACTTTTACATATGCATAGTCTTTTAATACAACAGGTTCCACGAACTCACGGAGACGTTCATCGAATATTCTTCCATTATCATATGCGATGAAATCTGTTTCAACACCATCTAATGATATTCGTTTACTCTCCATGAAATCACCACCATTATATCTTGTCTAATGTACGTAACATCATCAGTCCATATGAATTCGGATCAAAGCAAGATAACATCTTTGACATTGCTATTGCATCTTCCAAAGGTATTGAGATACCACTTGGCTGCGTCTGAGTTGTTACCTTGATTGCCGGAAAGCACTGAGATGTTTCATTGACCCATACCACTGGGAACATTGTTATGTTTGCTGAAGTTAAAGCCTTTTCTGTACGATATATCTCTAACATCTTAGAGTCACCACTAAACTCAATCTTATCAACATCTGGAAAGATCTCATACAGATGTTCAGATACCTGTTTAACTGATTTCTCTAATAATGTTACGAACGCAAAATATCCATTATTTCCGATTGAAACAAATGGTCTGCCATATCCTTCAGAAATTGTTAATAATATATTTGGGAATATTTTGACAGATTCAAACTGTTGATTTGATCTGTCCATTAACGTATTCTTTGATAATGGCTTATACTTTGAAGCATCATCCCATGTATACATGTATGATACTGTCATGTTTGAATTAAGCGTTCCTCTGAATAGAACGGTCTCAACTCGCTTCTTCATCAATAGTTTCCTCCATTTTTATATTATAATGCATATCGAATGTTGCATTTATCACCAGCTTATCCAGAACCTCATTAAACTCTTCGATATTATTAGCTTCAAATATCAAAGCATTGTCATCGAAGTTATCCTGAATAAACTTAAACAGATCCCACTTAATATTCGGGAATTTGTTCTTATTTGTTTTGGCAAACTCACTTAAGTCTGCCCAAGGAGAGATTACACAACTCTGTCCAACATCCTTTGATGATTCAAGTAAGTCCATAAATCCTATCATTGTTGGATGTAACTGTCTCTGTACAAAGTTGATCTTATGTTTGTCTATCCTGCCCAAGCTATTAGGTCCTTTCTTCGTCGCACGGAGGTTCTGACAATAATCAAGATCATTTGCAAAGTCCGTATCATGAACCGTCTCAAGTTTATGCATATTCTTTAATATGATTTCAGGATTGAACTTAATCGCCTGCATCATATCCTTCATTGTTAAGAGCACACCGAACTTGAACATCTTCTTGAGCTTCTCTGATACATCCGCTGTTATGATTGTTGAGATAACTTCATTGTGTCTTAATCTCTTATTCTCATAACTATATATGTTTATATCCGAGAATTCTGTCTGTAAGCAGTATCTAAGTAAAGCTACCATATTACGTTTATCAATCTCAGGGATTGGAAGTACCTGAGCTGATATTGTATCAAGCATTCTTGCAACATGCATTTCATGACAAGCTCCACGCTGTTCAATCATTGCATCGTAATATGATAACTTATAAACCCACCATGTTGGGTCATATACCTGTTCAATAGTATCAGGTAAGTGTTTTCTTAACAGATGACAAGCCATTACAAGGATAGATCTACAATAATCAAATCTTGCTAAACCTTCCTTATGACCTTTAATATAGATATGCTTATCTGGTAACGGCTGGAAGTAATGATACATATCCTTATCATCAGCTATATGATCTGTGAACTGTAAGATTGGGAAAACGTACAGATAAGAAAATACAGCTGGGATATGCATAAAGCATGAAAGGATTGGTTCCATGGTTGTGAAGATCTTAACCATACCAATCTTTGAGTAAATATGATATCCGTCTATTGAAACTTCTTCAGCATCTTCATAAGCTACTACGATTGGAAGAAGACTCTTTAAAATGATTGAGTTTCTACCAGCTGGGTACAGTAACTTATCAACGAGCTGATACTCTGAATACTTCGTTGTCTCACACAGATACTTACCCTGATCATCCTCGATCGGAACATAGATCTTGTTGTGAACAATGTGTTTCTCCAGACGCTTATTCTTGTCTTTTGCTCCGCAATAGATATCAAATTCAAGGATACCTAAACGCATATCACCGATTGGTTTGGTTGCAACCTTATCACCGGTCTCACGTCTCTTGTACTCGATGTCTTTTGCTAATGGGTGTGGATTCCATTTCCAATTGATAACGTGGATAAATGGGATAGCCACATCATCATTGATTGGATGAAGTCCGAGTTCATTGATGACTTCAATGTCCTGAATTGCCATTTTGATATAAACCCATAATGGCAGATCTTTACCAAGATCGACTTTGATGTCTTTGATTGGGTGTCTCATCTTCTTGATGATTTCATGCGTCATGCTAAAACCTCCTCAGTTTAATTCTTAATAATAGGAATATACAGATGTTCCTATATCCGCTTTAATAATATACTTATCAAAAATAGAAAAGAGATGATATTATGGCTAACGAAATACGCGAAGCTAATCCGATGTTATCACCGGATTCCGTCCGTGCTACTATGAACTTTCTGCATGCATTTAATGAAACTCATACAAAGCGTTTTAATGGTTATGAAGACACAGATGGTTCGAAATATATCGGAACATCTGAAAACTTTGGTAATGAGATCTTACTTGAATCCAGAAAGTTATTATTAGATAGACCATCGTTGAAAAAGATATTTGATGAGAATACTTTTTCCGATTATTTTGATCTCGGATTTTCTGAGCTGATCGAACATCCAGAACAACAGAACATGATAGTTGCTTTATTGAAAGAGAATGTTTTCTTGGCCAATAAAACATATCAATTGAGGTTTGATAACTGCTCTCTTGAGAAGTTTATACGTGCTGAATCATATGGAATATATTCTTCTATAAATGATCCAAAAGTAAAGTACGATGAATTCTATGTAACGACTACTGAACCTACATTGGTAGTTACGAGTACATTAGATCCATCTGAAATTGATGAGATACCATTAAGCTTGGTATTTGGCGAATCTGAAACTAAGTATATGTGGCATAAGTGTTTATCCACAGATATTCACGTTGAATCTATAAGTGAGGCCTCTTCTGAAATTTTTTCTGTACTGGTAAATTTGGAAGCTAATTGGAAAAATTTACCATTTGCATGGATAGTAATCGATGGTTTCCAATACAGAAAAAATGTTATACCTGAATCTGAAGGTTTTGATCCAGTGGGTTATAGTGGTAGATTAGATTTATTACCTCACATAAATAATATATACCATCAGATGGTTCCAGATCTAATGATTGGTGTTGATGGAAACTGTTGGGATCATCTTTACATAAAGACAGTTCCATATACAGAAATACCTGAATATGATCTTATAGCAAACCACCCACCTGGAGAAGATCTACAAATAAATGTATATGCTATTGCATCATTTGACGATTTTGATGAAAATAACATGGCTGAAGGATATAAAACAACTGAAATCGATAAATATGCCATTGTGTTGATGTATAGAGATGATTCAACTCAACAAGTACTTTATTACCTTGGATATGAAATATTCACATATAACAAAGATGAGATGAAGTTATATTTGAATTTCGATTTTAAGAATATTTCTCCTAAAACTCCTGCATGGACTTTTAAACGTGTAGGCACTGACGATCATGGTGTATTTGCTCCAGAAGAAGGATACATATATCGTGCTCAAATAACCCCATCATCATGGAATGCTGATCCACTTCCAATATTCAATACGTCTCCGGATACAACTGGATCTATACTTGATCGTGGTAAGATTGATGCTGTATCGGGTATTCATGTAGATACTGGTACTGACTATACAACAAATGCAGTTGTAAAGGATACTGGTGTTATTCATAACCTGGATAAGTTCGATGGTTTACCAGATTACTTTGGTAAGTTAATGGATAGAAACTTACATAGATCACATGTTGAGATGTATGCTATTCGTGATCGAATCAATGATCCAAATCAACGTACTATTGACAAACAAACATCTGGTTTGATTCTTGATTCTGGATTACCAATCACTGAAGTTGCCAAACCAGATCCATCAATGCCAATTATCATTTATTATGATACTGAAAGTGGTAAATTCAAGAGTAGAACTAATTTAGTTGAAGATGAACGTAACTGTGCATCTGAAATTACTTTTGAAGATGTAAACCATTTCTCAAACTCAAGTATTCCAAATAAGGGTCATCTTGATAAATTTATTTATCATGGTCATAGATACTTCTCACTTGGTATGGCTCAGTTTGATGCTGAGAAAGAATATGCTCGTGTATATGCTGTAACTAATGATCCGATTAAGTATATCAACAATGGTACTGATTTCAATAAACCATTACGTACATTAGCACGTATTTGTGATATTCCAACTTCATTTGATCAACTTATCCATGTACAGAATACTGCACCAACATTGATATTTGATTCAGCTTATACTCATACGGATGCTTCATTCACATATGAAACAGCTGACTTATTATGGAATGAACGTGACCTTGGTCCTGCTTATGTCAATACATCACGTGGTATTGGCTTTGATAGTTTATATATTTTACCATTCAATGCAGCTGGTCCACGTGTTTGGTATCATACTGAAGATATATTTGAGAAATATGGTAAATGGGATAACTTCGATGCTAAGGTTGACTTACATGAAGGATCATTTGAAGTCATTGCAATGGGCTTTGGTTATAATGTCGGCGATAAGTTCTACATATTGATCGGTGGTGTTGCAATTGATGGTACTGTAACAGCTGTCAGCAGCGGTGCTATGTCTGGAGCTACTCAAGTTCAAATGGATTTGACAAATGTGCCATTAATTGATCCATTCAATATACATGCACCATTCAGTGGATGGGATACATATACTCGCACTGGTGATGGTGAAGGCCTCAAGCTTCTTCTTGAGTTTACCGATGAATATTGGGATAGCTTAGATCGTGTTGAGACTGAAGAATTACACCAAGTTCGTACGTACATGTATGATGAAATCGGAAATATCTGGTTATGGACATATAATGGCGATGAATGGGTAAAGGAAGTTCAAGTTACAGGTGCTCCGGTTAAGGATAATCCTTATGATGAAGAAGAACGTAGACGTCGTGACTTAAATTCATCGATGCTATACAATAATATTGTATCAAAGAATATTATTGATGATGAATGTATAGAAAATCGTTTTGATTATCGTCATCCTGATACCTTTGAAGTCACATATGAAGATGTTTATGATGAAACCATCGATATTTCAGATAAATTAAAAGAATATCACGAAGTTGGTTTAGTTGCTGCGGTAAGACCTGATCCTTTAGATAATACAAAGGGTGTTGTATACACATTTACTGCAAATAAACCATATCAACGTAAGAATGGTGATGAAAAACCAACTAATGAATTCCTATTGCCTCGATACAATGAATTGAATGTATCTCACATTTATAATTCATCAAATAAATTCATGCTTCCTAAGAGAATTAATACTAAACAACCAAATTTATATTTATTCTTCCCAAATCATGTTAATAAAACTAAAGATCCATTAACAAATTATGATCTTGATCCAACCATGAAGTGTGTTGCTAAGAATGGTGAATATACTTATGCTGATATCTTGTATCAGAATCCTGAAGATGTTGATATTGAATGGATTTCATCAAACAACACAACAATTTCCAATTTATACCATTATAATGAATTCGGAATTCCTACTGCATATGATGAGTTGGCGGATCTTAAGGTTGAAACTAAGGAAAAGCTGATATCATACTGCACTGAAACATTTAATTTATCATATGATGATGCTGTTAAGATGTCACGTTCTGAATTATTCTCATATGCTATTACTCATGAATACATGAAACGTGGATCGATATACAAACGTGATGATATTAAGATGGAACATGCTGTTGGAACGGAAGTTTTATCAAATCCTGTATCATCTTTGACAACCGGTGTTCCTCCACAGTTAATCGGTGACTATTTAATGCTGAATCAACAGGAAGTTGATATTAATGTTTCAATAGATGGTGCAGATGGATTCGATCCACCTATTTATATCTTTGAATATGAACCAGAAACATCTGAAACTGGTATTCCGGACAGCATGAGAGTATATGACATCGAAGGTACTGATATTACTGACGTTAGTATGCTCATTAAGGTTATTGATCGAGAGACCCATAACACATATGAGAAATACATATTCCGCAATAATAAATGGGTCTTATTAATTTAATGAAGGAGGTATACTATGAGTACACCAAATAAAATAATCTATTACGGTGGTACCAATGTTTTGGGTTTCTTGATGAATCAAGAGAGAAAACATTGGTTACTGAAAACTGATAAAAAGAAACAGGTTCAAGATGATGTTACAGGTGATATCTTCCAAGGTCAAATCGATAACCGCGGATCTAATATCGTTGTAAAATCAGAAAAAGTACCATACAAGACAAACATGTTATCAGAAATCAGATTTGGTACTTCTGATCTGAATAAAATACTTTCACCAGCTTATTCTGCATTTACTTATTCATCCGCAGTAAATGGTTTGATGTTTGCAAGAATCGAATCAATGTCATATCCTTATATGACTGAAACTGATGTTGAATATAAGAACTACAGAATTCAGTTTACTAATGCTACTGAGATTTACATTCCATTTGCTGCATCTACATCATCTGATGAAGTTTATGCAACTAAGTGGATTCGTACAACTTCTCGACCAAAACTCCAGATGATGGATGGTGAAGGTGAATATACTATATCAACTGATGTATTATTCGCTAATGATGTAACAAATGTTACATACTATTATCCATTGGATTCAAACATGAGTATGTTGACAATACATCGTACCGGTACAAGTGGTACTTATGTAACAGACCAAGTTAACTCAGATACTCAGATTGGATTCCCATTATTCTGGTTTACTTGTGATAATACAAATGTTGGTCCAAACTCAACAATCTCAGACAATACTTCATTGCAGGGTAAACAGTTAGTTTACTTTGGTAATGAAGGAACTGAATCTAAGTATACGGCTCATATGTATGTTGGCATCGATGGTAACATGGATGCCACACCAGATGACTCAACAACTGATGAATGGACAATCAATGTTTATTCAGATCCATTAAATCCATTTGATGGAACTTCTGCAGACTATGCTAAGAATCTAAATGTAAATGCAATTGAGTTTGAGAATATCAATACTTCTGCAACTCATCGTATTACTTTAGATACTCCTGAAAACATCGAGTCCATTAGAATGAATAATACATTACCATGGACATATGTAGATGCTTCAAAGTATACTATTGCATTGAGTGAGTATGATGTAAACTGTGCTGATTTAGCACGTAATCCATTAACTCCAATTCTTGATGTAAATATGTCACGTTCATCATCATTTGTATCTGTAAATGATGATGATTTGGGATATGCTGGTGTGGAAATGTCATCTGCCATGAACTCAGATCAATCTCGTTATCCACATCGATTAAATGAATGGGATGGACTCCCTGAATGGTTAAATGAAATTGATGAGAACAATGCCGTTCCAGAACATCTTTCAGTATATGCTATTCATAACACTCCATTCTATAATGAACATACTCCTGACTCTCGTCAAGTAGCTGCATTGATCTTCGATCCTGGTAAAGAAGTTGAAGATCCAACTGCATCTGAATTAACTACGGATGAATATGGTCGAATCTATGTTATCTCAAATGATCCAATCGAATATGAGAACAATGCAATTTCTGAACATCCTAAGCCGGCTCGTACTGTAGCTCGTATCTGTGATATCCCAACATCAGTAACTCAGTTTATGAATGTTGAAGGTTTATCCCCAGTAAGTGTAGTTGATGAAAAGTATGTTCGTACGGGTACACCATTCAAGAGTGCAGATATCGAAAGATTATATAATACACTCGGAAGAAGAGTTGTATTACCAACGATGGTTGACAGAATGCATATTCCAGTAAACAATGATCCTACACAAGGTAATGCATTTATCTTCGATAATACAGTACAAGACAACTTGTCACGAGTTAATCTGTTAGCAGCAGAAAATGATTTACGTGATTATGTCAACTTAGCTCCAGAAGTAGATCCAGATTATCTCGATGCATTCATCTCAGTTGGTGGTACAGGATATCAAGCACATGATATTGGTATAATCATCATTGGTGGTGCTTGTATGGATTACGAAGTACTTGATGCTACACCAATCGTAGAAGAAGGTGGTACAATCACAGGTGGTATCGTAACAAGCGTATCAGTCGTACCACATGATCGAACAATCAATATCAGTTTAAGTAACTTCGAAATGCAAAGTGGTCAAACTGGTTATACTACATCATTTAAGTCATCACGTTCTAGTGGTATTGGATCTGGATTACAGGTTTACTTCTTCATTTCAAACTATGATGAGATCCGTACAAAACAGGACAAAATAAAAGAAAACTTGATTGCTTTCGTAAAGGAGAAAGATGGTTTGTATTTATACACATACTATCTGAATCCAAATACTCGTTATGGAGAATATTATGAAGCCGATACAACCAAGGAAGCTTGGGCAAAGGGTTGGAATAAGATTCATCAGATTTCATCATATGAATACTCCACAACGGAAAAATATGAATATGATCAGTATGGACATATCATTGGTGAAACCGATGGTGTATCGGCTAAGGAAGCTTACTTAAATACGAATGTACCATCATTCCGTCCTATTGCAGTAAACAAAGAAGATACTGATATTGAGAATACTGAAACAGTACTCAAGACAATGTCAACATCTTCAATGATCAATGTTATTGATGATGAATATACTCCATTCATTATGGACAACATCGTTGGAGCAGCAAACAAGACTGTTGATATATGTGGTTTCCGAGTAACTCCAATGAAGACATTAGTAGCTAGATCAAAAGTAACTTCATCAGTTCTTGAAACAATCAAGAATAATCATGAAGGTATGTTTGATTCATATCTGGTTTGGAGATGGACTGACAGTAGTACTGAGAATGAGTTTGAGTTCGCTTACATTTATAATACATTCTCAAACTTATTGAATACAGATAAGACTACTTACATACCAAAAAATGATTTGAGATATAATTCATATGTAAATACAAATGCAAACACAACAATCGTTTGGGATGTAAAGGGTTATGGTCCGATGATGTGGGTTTATTCTCCAACATACAACAGACATGAGAAGTACCATATCAATGATAGAACTCAGGAACCATACATTTCATATACACATGAAACAGGCTTTAGTGTAATGGAATGGACTGACTTTAATATCCAAACAACATACGATGGAACAATTCCATTGGTATCTGCAAACGGTTTACTGAATTTCAATATCATGTCAAATCGTATGGGTGATAATAAGTCATACACTCCACTTGGAAATGATCCATTATATCAGCAACCTGAATATTCATTCATGACGGTTGGAACAACTCAATCAGTTATTGGTGAATCAATCACTGATATATCAGTTCCATTAGGTAACTGGAGATTGGCATTCCCAAGAATTGCATCTTATACATTAAAGAGTAATGATGCAACAGTTCAATCAAGTTCATCATTGAGATTACTCCAAACAATCAAGGGTAAGAATCTCAATAGATCATCAATCAGAACAGTAACTGATTCAAATGGTCACGATGTATCTGATAAGTGTGTAGTATTCAATGAAACTGCAAACGGAACTCAGATGTTGATTCATAACTCAGAAACAAATAACTGGGATATTGTATAAAAAATATAAGTTTGGGAGAGGGGCATTGAGCCCCTCCTCCTATCTTATATTCTTTATCTTTTTAGCATCGATATTCTCAATCGGTACTCCATAATCATGAGCCTTAGTATTTTCCCAAACACTAATGCTTTTGAATAATGGAATGTATTCTCTGTTAACCCATGCATTATCAACATCAGAATCTTTATATATTCGGATATTGACTGAATCACCGAATATGCCTTTCTTTATTGCATTCTTGATTCCCACTTCATAGTTCTTTCCTAAAGTTGCTATGAATACAAAATTACCATCTATTTCTTTATAATGATAATAATAGTATAAGCCAATGCAATCGAAGATGCCTTCACAAATACAGATTGTGATATCACCTTCAATATCAAATGAATTCTTAATCGAATAAGTTCCCACTGTATTGATTCTTCTACTCTTGAACTTGATCCATCTTTGTTCATCTGATACTAAACTTCTACCATGGATGTTTCCATTATCTAACTTGAACCAAACACTTGTATCAAACCAATTATCATCGTAGTTTTCTCCAAGATATTCCCGAGCATATAGATTTGGTTCTGTCAATAACTGGAACTGAATCATCTCATCTACTGTAGCTTCTACATTAACTCTGTAATTGATGTAGTCTCTGAACAATTTAATCTTCTTATTGTTATTAATATTGAACATGACTACTTTGTTTGTACTCGATATTGCATTCGCTATATCAATCTTTCTCAAAGTTTTGGTTTTCGGAATTTTCATATTCTCTAAACCAAAATACTCCAGAAACTTTTGATTTACGATTCCTGAAGTATTACATCTGAAACAGTTAAATAGTAATGGTTTATCTCCTACTAAATCAAATACTACATAACAGTGTTTTCTTTTCCCACAGAAAGGACATGTACACACATATTCTTGTCCTGACTGTTTCTTGAAATATCCTGTATTCAGTAGCTGTATCTTAAACTCATATAACTCTTTATCTGATGACATATCCTTTTCACTCCTTATACTACATTTTCTTTTTGTTTAAGTATCAAATTTATAATATACATATGAAAAAGAAAAAATTAATCAAAGTAAGTTAAATCATCATCTGTATTAGACTGATCTTCTTCCTCAACAGCAGTTTCAGTCTGAGTATTATCTAAACACTCTCTATACATATCATATAGACGCTGAATCCATGTATTGATCTCATCATAGATCTTGCTGAGTATAGGATTCTCTTCAGTCTCAACATCATAATCATCAAAAGCAGATTCTTCTAAAACGAAGTAATTAGTTGAGATGTCTGTTTCTTCATTAGTATCAGTAAATAATGGAGTTACATTGAAATTGTAAAACAATCCAGTTGGGAAGTTATTAGGTTTACTGATGATTGAATGACTAGTACCAAAACCTACTTTGAATAGAGTTTCTGATACACGATCCTTGATCATATCTATATCCAGTATGGAATACTTTTTATTGCATACTATTACATACATTGGAATGAGATACATACTATCATCACGAGAATCGATTAGAGTTTTCTGAAACTCTTTATCGGTTAAATTCATTTCGTACATAGAAATACTTCCTTTCAAATTTTAATGTATAAGATCGTTAAAGAAAATATTTAATATTACATATGTATATATTTTAATTGTTGAATAGATGTAAGGAGTGATTAGTAAATGATATTTAATTATACAAAATCAGAATTCAGTAAGAGATTTACTGAAGAGGATTTAGATAATCTATCTAAATCATTAGAAAGATACATTGAAAAATACTACCACTACATTCGCATTTCAGAAAAAGAAAGATCAAGCTTCGCCAAGATTAAGAACATTCAGTTTCTATTAGCTACGAAACAATATGGCCAACTATTCGACAATCCTGTTACTTTAATCCAAACATATGACGAAATGGATGAGTATGATTAATATTTGGGTCGGGAATTCCCGACCCAATAGTAAATCAAAGAAAGGAGGAAATCTATATGATGACCGATGAACAAATTCTTGATTGTCTAAATAATTTTTTTGCAAAGTTTGAGCAAAATCGCAAGCTTCAGGATATGGCATTAGCTAATGGGATTGATATCAAAAATGCAGTTCGTTTAACTGATGACCAGAAGGAGGCATTAGCAGTTGCGCAGGTTGCTTTACTTCTTGCAAAAAGGAATGGAGACAATCGATACGCAATGCTCACCAAAGCCGGTTTAGAACACCGGGCCCTTAAGTCTGACATTATAAATTCTTATAAGGATCAGGCCATCCAGCTTATCAACATGGGCAAACTCCGTATGGAAAATAATACACAGCTTGTATAATAACACTAATAAGAACTAGTGTTACAACTCATTTGTAAATTTACAGAAAATAAGAATTTAATGTACCGGGGGGCTAGTACATTAATAGTATGATTTTTTGTAAAAATCTTTTGAAAGGAAATTTATAGCTATGAAGACTTCCGATCTTATGCTTGATATGTATACTGGAAATGCATCTGCTGAAGATATTAATATCCAGGAAGCATATCACAAGATAAATGTAAGTTCCGGTATCTTTGAAGCAGCTAGTAATATTTCCGAACTCGAAGATGATGAAGTCAAATGCGTTCAGGAAGCCGCAGCTGCAGCTGGATTGCCTACATCAAAGAATGAAGCAATTGGTGCCGCAAATGGTGCTGTAAAAGAAGAACTTTCAGCATACTATGATCTTATGATTTCTACAGCAAAGAAACTTAAGAGTGTATGTGATAAGAACCTGAAAGCATTAGCTGCTGTCGGCAAAAGATACGGTGTGTCACTCGATATGCAAAATTTTGTCAGCGGTTTTGTTCAGCCTCTGTGCAAAGAAATGTTCAGAGAGGACAAGAAATTTGACTTAACCTCTAAGAGATTCATAAAAGGAAAATACGCTGCTAGATTGGCGGAAGACTACGGCAAAGGCATATCAAGTTCATTATATGCTTTTGATTTATCCGTTGACACTGTATTCGGCGAAGAAGCTATTGGTCTTCTCATCAGAAGAGTAAACCTCAAAAAGAATACAGTTAAGGACATGAAGGATGTTGCTGCTCTTTTATCAGACGGCGGAAAACTTCTTAAGTCCTTAGATAAAGTAACTGCCGACAAGAACTATACTGAGAGAGTTACAATGAAGGATGTTACATCTTTATGTTACTCAATCTTTTCAGTATATAAGATTGCCGATGCAGTCATAAATGAAGCTAGCGATACAAGAACAAAGAAGTTATCAATGCATAAACTTGAAGAGTTATGTGATGGTGCTTCTAAGGATAACAAGAGAATTGCTAGATCATGTGAATCCATCAATGAAGGAATCAAGGAATGGTCTAACAACCTTATGGATGTTGAAAAGAACATCGAAAAGGCTTATACAGATTCTTGTTATTTGCTTCTTGAAGTTAGCAAGAAAAAATAATTATACGAAAGGATGATATAAATGGTAAGTATGACAGATTTCCTTCAGCAGCAAGAATTCGTTCAGGAATCTGCTGAAGTAGAACCAGAAAAGACTATTGAAGAGCTTTCTACTGCCGTTGTTGAATCTTATATGGAAATGGCTGCCGCATTTGCAACTGCATCAAATGCATTTGAATGTGCTGAAATCGTGGCTTTCTGTGAAACTTCATCAATTCAGGTTCCTGAAACAGCAAAGGTTATCGTAGAATCAGCTTGGGATGAAATTAAGTCATTCTTTGCAAAGGCTTGGGACTGGATCAGATCAATCCTCACAGCTCTTGTTGCTGCATTTGCTGCTTCAAGAATTCGTGCTCTCATCGGTAAGCTTCAACAAATGAAACCAGAAGATCTCAAAGCAGAAAAGGTAAATGCCGCTGGCTTCGATATTTCATTGGTTGAGATTTTATTCAATTATCTTGAGTATTTCAAGCAGCATGTAATTGATCCTCTTAAAGCGGCTGATACTTCTACTGCCATTGATGACGTCAATACAGCAGTGGATAATATTACTGCAGATATGGAAAAGCTTGTAAAGATCAAGTTCAAAGATCTTGTTGGTGCTGGTAAACAAGATGCTAGCAGCTTAACCTTAATTTCTGGCGACAGTTTTAAGCTTCAAGATTGTATCAAAGATACTGTTTGTGCTAAGTATTTAGCAGCGAATGCAAAAGTCGTAGAAGCAAATAAAAATAAAGCAGAAGGTGAAGAAAAGGAAGCACCTGCTACTATGGACGGGGCTACTTTAAGTAATTTCATCGATATGCTTAAAAAGCTTAATAATTATGATCTTCCACGCCGCGGCGGCAAGCTTCTTAAGGAACTTGAATTCAAGGCAAAAGAATCAAAAGCTGCTAACGATAAGGGTGAACAAACAGTAATCGATAAGTCTCTCGTAAGAAAGATCGAAAAGGTTGCTCGTATGTTTGCAAGACTTTATGACAGAATCTCTATTGCTATCGCATGGACATCTGATATGAAGGAATTCAAGGATGTTAAGCCATCTAGCAAGGAAGATTATAAGAAGGCTGTTAAGGCTGAAAAGGATACAGCAAATAAGTCAAAGGTTAAAGACCTTAAACAAGAATCAGCTGAAGTTGAAACAGAAGGAACTGAAGTAACCACAGAAGCTGAAGAACCTAAGCTCGAAGAAACACAGCCAGATGTTAAGACAGAATCTGATGATACAACTGCAGCAGAAGCACCAGCAGCTGATGAAGGTGTTGTTGAAGAACAAGCTACACCAGAAGTTGTTACAGCTGCACAGGTCATTGCAAAGGCTGCCGCAAACGTTGACGCATACTTTGATAACTGATTATCATATTCTCAAAAGGATGTGATATGATGTTAACAATGACTGATTTCATTATGGAACAGGAGCTTTCATTAGCTCCTGAACCTAAAATACCAGAAAAGACTGATGAAGAATTAGCCGTTGAAATAGTTGAATCATTCATGAATATGTCTGCAGCATTTTCAAATTTAGAATGTATATTTGAGTGTGTTACTATTGTTGATTTCTGTAAGGAATATGATATTCAGATTCCTGAATCAGCAAGGATAGTTACCGAAGGATTTGTTGGTAAAATTATTGATATAATTGCAACAGTAATCGATTGGATCCGTGGACTAATAGCTGGTTTTTGTAATATTTTTACAAAAGCTCGAATTCGTTCAATTATTGCAAAGATTAAAACTATCAATTGGAAAGATATGACAAATGGTGATGCTGATAGATTATCACAATCATTATTAACACTTTCTTTGATTGGTGGTATCGCCTTTGTATCGGTTGAATTTTTTTCAGCAATGATTATTGGTATTTGTGATATTGAAACACATGAAAATGTTAAATATGATCCGAATAAATGCGCTGCAACTTTTCAACTTTTGGCAACGACATTATCAATAACAACAAATCCAGTTAATGTTATGCAAATGGTGCATAACACAAATAAATGTGTATCTGGATTAAAAAATCTGATACATGCTAGTGCCGGTGATATAGGTATTGCTTCTTTAAATGGTAAAACTAATCGTTTATTAGGAAAAATTTCAGAGGCTATTAATACATTAATGCCACCGGATAATCCTATTGAAACTGGTGCTCATAGTATGGTAACTGATGATTTTTCAGATACAATTATAACAATATTAACTTTCATGATTGAAACTGATATTCCTCATTCTGGAGCTGGAATTCTTAAAGCTTTAAACTTTGATAAAACAAAAATTGAAGAATTAAAGAATAAGAATATTATTAATGATGATGCAGTATTAGCTATTCGTAAATGTGCTCGATTATTAGCTAAAATGTATGATCGTACAAGTGCTTGTGTATCATTTATTATGAATTTTGATATATTTGCATCTGGTGCTAAAATTGATGATAGTAATAAAGAAACTTATAAAGCCAACATCAATACTTTGAAATCTAAGACTAATTCAAAGAATATAAAAGATCCATTAACATCGCCAAACTTATCAAATGCAGATGATATTAGTATAATTCATAATACTAAAGAAAAAGTTAATAAAATGAAACATCAGCTTTCTTCTTTATAAAGGTCATAATTATGGTATTATCTTATCGACAAGATGAATACAAGATTCCACGTAAATCTAGTTGTATAATTCATACCGATAAAGAGGATGCTTATAATGGAGACATGATAACTGTTTCTGCTACAGTATTCGCTTCAGTGGATTTTACTTCGGGAGCTGTAAAGACTTCGGAAACTTTCGAAGTACCGCTTCGTGTTTACGATGGTAATCCAGTTACAGTATTCGATGGACAATCGGCCATTCTGAACTGTACTGACAATGACATTTTCAATATGTATGTCACATTATAAATTCAAATAAGGAGATGTGTGGAGAATGGATTCTGAACAGAAAACTACGATTTCCTCATTGATCGCATTGAATAATTCGGATTTATTCACTCTCAAAAACATATCCTCTTCTGTTGTTTTAAGTGTTGATGATGAAGATAATATGATGAATCGATGGGAAGCAATCATCTCGATGTTACCATTAGAATTCTTTCGTATTATTGAATCATATCCTAATATGATTGTCGTTGAGAAATTCGATCGCAAGTATTCATGCAACCCAAAGTTGTGTGCTTATGAACGATACGGTATGACTAATATGTGGAGACCATTGATGATACTCAATAGGTGTCCATCTATTACTCGTTTCTCATTTCAATATATAAGGTATTACAACATCGAAAGACTAACAGAGGTCTTGTCAGTTCTAATGGCGAGGGTGAATAACAATGAATGAGTATAGTGATATTCATTTTAACAAACAAAACATAAACAATTTCAATGAGGGGATAACCGATACTAATATACGTGATAGAGCACTGAGCTATCAATATAACTCACTATCAAAAAAGTATAAACCTCACGGTTATTCATTATCGCTGGCATGTCAAAGCGGTACTGACATTTTGCATACGGTTGGTAATGTAACTGCAATTGCATTGCAATTCATTGTTGACCAATTTCCAAATAACACTTTTGCAACGGCGATGCCATCAACACAAATTGCTCACCGGCAATTACGGCATACACCGAAACAGATCAGGACACAACCGTACCCAATTTGCGTGGTAAATCCACGTATATCATTATCGGGTTTGGATAATAGATTGGCTGCAGGTTCATTTGCAACGTCATTATGGAGTACCACGTCGAATCGTTTTCAGAATCGCTCTGAAATGGAAGTTCTGTTCTTCGATGATCAGAAGAAAATAGAGTGGCGAGGTAAGATAAACAGAGTCGTTATCTTTTTTGATTTCGTGCTATCGTTCCAGAGTAACGCTGAACAATTGAAGTGGGCTGCTTATTTGATAAACCGAATCCCAACTGACAGTGGATTCTTCGATATTGATACTGCATTGGAATTGGCTATTCCTGATGGATTCCTTGAAGAAACTGCTAAGTATGCGGGTATCCCAGTAAGAGATGAAAAAGGATCTATTGCAAAGTTCTCAGACTACTTGAACATGAATTCAGTGTTCCCTGTGTCATACCGATTCTCATCTGGTCGACATAAGGATGCGTTCTATATGCACTACTCTGCACCTTTATTGTGTTCAATACATGATTTGAACTATTCCACTGTATCACACGATGGAAAAGTCGAAACTGATTGTCCAATCACATTCACAATGAGATGTGAGTTTAGTACTATAGGACTCTATGATCTTTCAGTTCCAAACCCAGGCGAATACAGACTACTTACTCCAGCTTCAAACAGAATCGC
>Ga0265300_10001733_pt1 | contig 19908 bp, 17 predicted proteins | sample AusTroGonzalo_MG_FD_193482 | JGI IMG/M metagenome (GOLD analysis project Ga0265300, IMG submission 193482) | Bovine rumen microbial communities from tropical cattle in Woodstock, Queensland, Australia - Gonzalo_03 | ecosystem: Host-associated > Mammals > Digestive system > Stomach > Rumen ...
GAAATTATAATTTATTCATCTTGAGCATCCTTTTTATCGAAAGTCTCTACAATCATACAAAAATTTTAACCATTTGAATAGGTTTTCTTTTAAAAGATGGAATCTCTCGTCTTTCGTCTGTAGCCCGCCTTTGGCGGGCGTTCTTTCGTCTTATGGATACACTTGCTACACATTTTACAATGTTCGTATTATACTTGGGCTAAAAAGGGGTTTTGTGCTCGCGGAATTCCCTGTTCAAGTATATATTTAAGCTAGAAATAATTGGACCTTTCACTGTCGTTCAGGATGACGACAAAAAACGTTGTCTACGGCTGATGAATATTCCTGATTGAATTATAAATGAGGTTTTCATGATTTTGAAAAACAAAAAAGCTCTTGCGATTGCGGCGACCGTTGCCATGGCGTTTTCTGTGCCGTCTTTTGCACAGTTGAATAATGGTGATATGGAGTATGGTGACGGCGGTTGGTACCTGTGGAACAATCCTGATGGTCCAGCTGTAGCCGAATCGCAAATTGCGGTGCAAGGTCTTGGTGTCGATGGTTCTCAGGGCGCAAAGGTCGTGGTGAAGGAACTGCCGAATCCGTGGTGGGGCTTGCAGCTCCAACCGCCTAAATTCCTTGCTGATTCTGGCTTTTACAAACTCTCGTTCAAGGCCAAGGGCAATATGCCGATCAATTCTGTGGTGCAAGGTGGCCCGCCGGACTACCGCCAAAAAGAAAGCGCCTCGTTTGACTTGACGGACAAGTGGCAGACATACGAAATGATATTCCTTGCCGACCAGAAGGGTTACGGTCTCAATAACATTACATTCCAGATTGGCTTAAAGAAGGGCTGGATTCAGCTCGATGATGTCGAAGTCGAAAAGATGGACGAAATGTCGGACCCGGCATGGTACGAAGCTGCAGACTCCCGCATCGATAGCCTCCGCAAGGCCGATTTCGTTGTTAAGGCAAATCCAGGCGAAAAGGTCCACGTAAAGCTTTTGCGTCATTCGTTCCCGTTCGGTACAGCACTTGCTCTTTATGATACCAAGGACAGCACTGAAAAATGGTATCGCAATGCTGCCAAGAAGTACTTCTGGCATGGCGTTTCTGAAAACCAGTTCAAGTGGCCTGAATACGAACCGAAAAAAGGCAAAATCAAACGTGATGAAATGAAGGAATACACTGACTTCACGGCTGAAAATCATTGGAAGCTCCGCGGTCACGCACTCATGTGGAGCCATCAGGGTTACGGTTTCGACAAGCACTATAGCAACAAGGGTAGCTGCGAAGATATGGCCGAAAAGCTCAAGGCTCGTATCTATCGCGACCTCAAGGAATACAAGGGCAAGATTACGGAATACGACGTGTGGAACGAACCGATTCATGAATCTTGGACGTTCAACAAGTGCGGTTGGGAAATTCTCGATAGCGCATTTGTGTGGGCGCACAAGGCTGACCCGAAGGCTATCCTTTACATCAACGATTACAACGTTGTTGCCGCTGGCGAAACGGATCGCTATTATGGCTTGATCAAGGGCATGCTCGACCGCAAGGTGCCTGTGATGGGTATCGGTGTGCAGTGCCACTTTGGGCTGCGTCCGGTGATTCCGGGTCTCATCAAATCTCGTCTCGACAAGCTCGCTTCTCTCGGCCTCCCGATTAAGGTGACCGAATTTGACGTTGGCGACTGGCAGGTCGGTATGAACGATACCGAAGAAGTCCAGGCCGAAAAGTTCGAAACATTTATCCGTACCGCATTTAGCCATCCGGCAGTAAACGGCATCGTGCTGTGGGGCTTCTGGGACAATCGTCACTGGGTCAAGAATGGCGGCATGATTGCTTCTGATGGTCGCGAAAAGCCTGCTGCAAAGCGTGTGTACGACTTGTGGCACAAGGTTTGGACAACGGACCTCTACGCTACTGCCGACGAAAATGGCGAAGCCAAGTTCCGCGGATTCAAGGGCTACTATCAGGTCAACGCTGGCGACAAAAAGTTCCAGATTACCGTGAAGTAAGTGTGACGGTTCCGTTTGCATTGTCATCCTGAGCCCGTAGGGCGAAGGATCCAGTCAAGTTTCAAAAGCCGCTTCGAGCGGCTTTTTTCTATTTTATAATTTATGAAACAGAAAATTCCCGGAATCCTTTTTTTACTTGCCATGCCTCTTTCCGTGTTGCTTTATATCAAGGTGGAGGCGTTTTCGGGCTCGGAGATTCTTGGGCTGTTTTCTGCAGTCGCGCTTTATGTGCTTGTTGCTATTGTCATTGCGCTCTTGTTCAATAAAAAAGAACAGTAATAACAAATTAAAAATAGCTACTAACCAAACGTTAGTAGCTAAATACCTTTGACTAGTAGCAGTAGCCAATGACTAATGACCATTGACTAACAACTAAAAACTACTCTTCCTTAAAATTGTACGGTACGATGCGGACTCCGACGGGGTTCAACTTGGAGTGGCTTCTTGTATTTGTTGGCAATTGTGTTCCGTAGCCTGTTGCTTTTAAACGTTCTTCCTTAATTCCTTTATTTGTAAGGAAATCGTGGATGAATAAGGCTCGGCTGTCCGAAAGCTCTTGCGGATTTTTTGTTTCGCTCTGTTTGACACTGCATTGAATTTCGATGGCGATTTTTTTGTTGTGGCGCATGATCGAAACCACATCACTTAACGCTGTGTACGAGGAATTCAATGGTTTGTCGGAACCTTTTTGGAACAAGATGCGTCTTGCAATTTTATCAAGGTTCATTTTTTCGCGGATGGGGCACCCGTTTGCGTCAACTTCGGTGTATTCAAGCGTATTCGGGCAGTTATCGAGGTAGTCGAAAACTCCGTCCTTATCGGAATCGAGAGGGCATCCAATGCTATCTACAGGTGCGTTTTCGGGAGTGTCTGGGCACTGGTCTTCTTCATTGAACACACCGTCTTTATCGAAATCGCGTCTGCAACCGACACTGTCTACAGCAACCTTGGGAGGTGTGTTTTCGCATTGGTCTCTATAGTCCGGCACGCCATCTTCGTCTGAGTCGATGGGGCAACCATACATGTTCACAATTTCTTTTTCAAAACTGTTCGGGCACTTGTCCCATTCGTCAGGAACACCATCGTTGTCTCTATCTAAAAAACATCCGTACTTGTTCACGTTGAGCCCTGAAGGTGTGTTGGGGCAGGAGTCGAGAACGTTCGGAATTCCATCATCATCGTCATCACGAATACAGCCGTTTTCGTTGATATCGTCACCGGCTTCAGAATGTGGACACTTGTCAAATTCATTTGGAATGCCGTCATGGTCGTCATCGCGAATGCAACCAAATTCATCAACTGGATACCCTTGTTTTGTCTCTGGGCAACTGTCCTTGTAATCTGGAACGCCGTCGTTGTCGTGGTCGAACGGACAACCGAATTCGTCAATAAGCACTTCGGAAGGTGTGTTTGGGCATAAGTCTAAGTCATCTGCAATGCCGTCTTTATCGGCATCGGGGGCGCAGCGGTACTTGTTGTCTTTGAACGAAAGTCCGGACTTGGGGCATGCCTCGATTTTCTTTTTGAAGTCTTCAATTTTTCCACTGAGGTCAAATGTTCTGCTGAGCTTGATGGATACTGCAAGCGGTGGGCTTCCTGGAACGCTGTAAGAATATTCATGTCCTTTGTTCTTAACCGTAATGGGATGGCCGCGATGCATCTTTCTCTTTCTGAAAAGATCCATGCCAAGGTCTACGTTGAACGAGAGCGTGGTGAATTTTGGAAGTCTGACTTTCAAGCCGGGCGAGAACCTCAGCTGGTCGTTCAAGAATCCGCGCCATACGTCTGACGAACGAATCTTTGTTTCTCCAGAAGCTTCTAGCACAAGCGATACCCATTCGTAAGGGAACAGGTTCAACCCCGATCCCCAGATGAATGTGTTTTCTTTGTTTTCGAAAGCTCTCAAGATTCCCGCGTAGTTGTTCCAGCGGAGATTCCTGTGGATGTTTATGGACATGTATAAAGTCCCTGCGACGGCGAAATCAGCCGCTGAATAGGGATTGGAATAATTGTCTTTATGAATGTACCAGAGGTGTCTTGGACGTAAACCTTTTTCGTTTGTTCCGCTTGGGATGAACAATTCGATGGCGGCGGCGAAGTTGAACAAGTCTCTTAAAGATTGGCTTGGAAGTTGAGCCTTGACCATGAGTCCGATGTCTCCAAATCCAGCACCTTTGAGTTTGGTCTTGCCCGCGTTTCCGTCATAGTGGACGTTGAGGTTGAGTCCGACTTCCAAAAAGTCGAGGATGCCGTAGCCGACGTAGCCAAGAATGGAGTTTGAAGGAGAATCTTCGTCGAGTCGGATTCTTTTGCCGGTTTCATCGACTAGATAACCATCGAGGCTAGCGGGTTTGCTGCTGCTTGCCATTTCAAATCCGCCCATGATAAACAGGTCACCGGGACTGAGCGTTCGTGCCCCCGGAACGTGGATTCCGCTTGAATTTATGGAAAATCCAGACTGCGCAAAGACAAAAACAGCGCAAACGAGAAGAGTTAAGAGAAAATGCTTCATTTTTCGTAAAGAATTTAGACATTTTTTTTGAATATCTGTTTGCATTTTAAAATTTATGTATATATTTCACTTCCGAAGTGAGAAACAAGAACTCCGCAAACAAATTGCCATCGTGGCATAGAAAATCGCAAACGGCGTACAAGGTCAACAGGGTTATTATAATCCTGCAAATTGTGACGGCCCTTGTGATGTGTGGAGTTATTCTTTATGGCATGAACAGGCTGATGCAGTAAATTGGAGGAAGCTTATATGAGTAAGGCTTACTATTGTGGTCGTCGTCCTAAGAGTGATGCGTTTGATGATACGCCGGATCCGTCCTATTTGGGCGAAGAAGACGATTTGATCAAGGAAGAAGAAGAACCGCAAGAAGAAGAAGTTGATGAAGAAGTCGATTTTGACAAGCCATCCTTTGGCCGTAACCCTATTTGGTCAGACTACGGCGAGGACATGGATTTCGACCAGTGATATGGTCGAATAAATTCGTTAGACTCGGCTTAGCAATTGCTCTTTTATTCTTGACCGCCTGTGCTCCGAAGCAGGCGAAGCTTGCCGCGTCAACTCAGGGGAAGCCTATCCAGCCGGAAAAGGTGTCTATTGACGTACCCGAAAATAATCCGGGGAAAGAAATTGTCGGAGATTCTACAAGGCCTTCTTGGGTCTATTACCAGTATGGTCTCCAGGCAATTGACAACCATGAATGGGCTGTTTCCAAACATTATCTCGAAGAATCGCTGCGTTTGCTTGTGACGGAAAAGTACGACTCGACCAAGAGCCGTCTTACGCGTTCTGAAGATTCTATTTATAAAATGCAGATGCCTGTTCGCATTGTCCTTGCTCTTGAGGAAGTCTATCCGAACCTCTCGGAGCAGGAAGAAAGCGACTCGTCTTCTGTCGATAGCCTCTCGATTGATGGCGTTGATGCTTACGATGAAAATGCCGCGGACAGCGTTTCGATGCATGTCATCGAAAACTTCTTGGACACGGTAGATGCCGGGCGTTTCTCGCTTCCGATTCGCTTCAATGAACGAGTCATGCAGGAAATTTACTACATGACGACAACGGCACGAGGCTTTATTACGAGGTCTCTCACTCGAAAGACCGCTTATGATTCCCTGATTTATACAAAACTTGCTCAAAAGCGCATGCCGCGTGACCTTATTTATTTGGCGTTGGTGGAATCAGGTTTTAACGTCAAGGCTTACAGTCGTGCGAAAGCGGCTGGTATGTGGCAGTTTATCCCTGAAACGGGAACGCGTTATGGCCTGGAACAGGATTTCTGGGTTGATATGCGCCGTAATCCTGAACTTGCCACAGATGCGGCCTTGAGTTATCTCTCTAGCCTGTATGCTGAATTTGGCGATTGGCTTTTGTCGATGGCCGCTTATAACTGTGGTGAAGGCCGAATCCGTCGGTTGATTAGAGAAAAGAAGGCTGATTCTACGTGGGGTAATCGTCCAGTTACTTATTGGGACTTGCAACTTCCGCAAGAAACCATGCATTACGTTCCGCGAATCCTTGCGGCAATGGTTATCGGACACTTCCCGGATCATTACGATGTTTCGATTGAAAAACGCCATTTGCCGGCGTACGATACTGTAACGGTTTTTGATTCGTTCTCGCTTGATGAGATTGCCAAGTTCCTGAAGGTTCCCGAAGATACGCTCCGCACGTTGAACATGGAACTGACCATGTGGTGCACGCCTCCGAACAGGGATGCGTATTTGCTCCGTTTGCCGTATGGCACGCGTGCGGCTTTTGTTCAGAACTATGACCGCATGGAAAAGAATGGATTCTCGAGTTGGAAACAGCACAAGGTCCGCAAAGGTGAATCGGTCGGTGTGATTGCTCAACAGTATGGCGTTCGCGTGTCCGAAATCCAGCGTGCGAATGACATGAAAAAGACTAAACTCAAGCCCGGTCGCACGCTCCTTATTCCGATAAAGGTCGCTCCGCGCAGGTCTACAGGCAAAAAACCGACAAAAGTTCGTACGTATGTGGTGCAATTGGGCGATAATTTGGGGTCTATTTCCCGTCGTTTTGGCGTTTCTCAGGAATCGTTGCGTGTATGGAACCAAATTGAAACGGGGTATAACGTTAAAAAGGGCGATACAATTTACGTGTCCAAGCCCGAACTTAAGCCCAGCAGTTTTGTGCAACAGCGAGTCGCTTTGAAGAAAGGTGAAAAGTATGTGGTCAAGGCGGGGGATACCTATGCCGTAATCGCCAAAAATTACAAAGTGCCTGTGTTTTTACTTTTGCAGGCGAACAGCGGTTTTACCAAGCGTTTGATGATTGGCGATACGCTTGCCATTCCCGCTTATGTTCGTCCGCCGCGCAAAATGTCCAAAGCCATTGATGACGAAAATCCTGTTATTGAATCAGCGGTAGCTCTCGATTCGGACTCCAAGAAGTCTAGCAAATCGTCCAAGAAAACTCCAGAGCCGTCTTCGTCAAAATCTACGAAGAAAGCTCCTGAAAATACGACGATTATCTACACGGTCGAAGCGGGTGACAATTTGTTCGCTATTTCAAGGAAGTATTCAACGACGGTTGCCGCAATCCGTGAAATGAACGATATGGGCAATTCCTCGAACATCAAAGTTGGGCAAAAACTCAAGATCCCGGGCTCTGCGGCTTCTGCTCCGAGTGCTCCCAAGGTCGAAGAAGTGACTCATGTTGTCAAGAAGGGCGAAGGTCTTTGGGATATTTCGCGTCAATATGGCGTAACGATTGAAGATATCGTCAAGTGGAATGGGCTTAAAGACACGAAGATAAAGATTAACGAAAAACTAAAAATCAAAACGACAAAGAAAATCAAGAAATAGATGCTTTTTTTCGATAAAAAAAGTGTAAAATCGAGTTTTTTTTGTTATAAATTGAAAAAAATAGTGTAATTTTAGATTTGAAAATTCAAAAATCACTGGAGTATAATATGAAAAAGAAAATCTTGGCTCTCTGTGCTGCCGGTCTCATTTTTTCGTTGACCGGTTGTGAAGAAACCATGGACCCGAACGATCCGCAGTCTGTTCGCAGATATTTGACGAAAAAGCAGATCGGTTTTACGCCGAACCAATTTGTCTCTTATGCGGTTAATAGCGATACCGCCAAGATGACCCTTTTCCTCCAGGCTTCTTTCGAAATTGACCAGCCGGCTGATAATGGCAACAACGCTGTCGCAATTGCTGCAAACAAGGGCAATATGATGGTGCTCAACTACTTGTTCGAACATGGCGCAAAGGCCAATGTGAACAATGGTAACGGCGAGCCGGTTATCGACAACGCCGTCATGATGGGTAACAAGGAAGTTGTCGTTCGCCTTTTGGAACAGCTCAAGAAGGAAGGCGTTGAACCGCAGAACCTTGCAACGGCTGTGCTTATCGCTGCAAAAACGGGTAAGGCCGACATGCTCGAAGTGCTTGCCAACGCAGGTGCCCCGCTCGAAAACCGCAGCCCGGATGGTTACATGCCGATCCATTGGGCCGTCAAGTCTGGTAACTACGACGCTATGATGTTCCTCATCCAGAAGGGTGTCGATGTGAATGCCAAGTGCGGTCAGGGCTACTCCGTGCTCGACTGGGCTACCAACGAAGGTTATACACGCCTTATCAAGGCTTTGAAGAAGGCTGGAGCCAAGAATACTGCAAAGTATAAGATTGACTCTAAAGGCAAATAATTAATTTGCTCTTTAACACGTCATCCCGGCCTCTGTGTTACGCTGTCACCCCGGATTTATTCCGGGGTCTTCTTTTATGCATGTCACCTCGGGGTCAGCATTATTTTTTCTAACTTTATCTCAAAAGATTAACAGGAGTTTATATGTCCGTTCAAGTGATGGTTAATGGTATTCCGGGAAGCATGGGCCGCATCGTGGCCGAAACATGCGTGGCCCGTGGTTTGGAACTTGTCCCGTATTCTTTGACGGGTGAAATTATTGTCGAAAATGAAGCCGAAGTGGCTGGCAAGACAATTCAGCTATTGAAGCCGAGCAATCGCGAAGCTCGCATTGGCGAAGTGCTCGCCAAGTATCCGAACATGATTTGCATTGACTACACGCACCCGAGCGCCGTGAACGACAACGCCGCCTTCTACGTGAACCACAAGATTCCGTTTGTGATGGGCACGACCGGTGGTGACCGCGAAGCTCTTGCCAAACTCGTTGCCGATGCCAACCACCCGAGCGTGATTGCTCCGAACATGGCGAAGCAGATTGTCGCCTTCCAGATGATGATTGAATACCTCGCCAAGGAATTCCCGACCGCATTCAGCGGCTACAAGCTTTCTGTCGTTGAAAGTCACCAGAAGACCAAGGCTGATACCAGCGGTACGGCTCGTGCTGTTGTCGGAACGTTCCAGAAGATGGGCTTCAAGTTTACTGAAGATGACATCGAAAAAGTCCGCGTCGAGAAGGAACAGATGGAACGCATGCATGTGCCCGAAGAATACCTTGGCGGTCACGCATTCCACACCTACAGCCTCGATAGCGAAGACGGCACGGTTCACTTTGAATTCCAGCACAATGTTTGCGGCCGTAAGATTTACGCCGAAGGCACCGTGGACGCCGTGAACTTCCTTGCTTGCCACATTGCAAACGGCACCGCAAGGCCCTTCAACATGATGGACGTCCTCCGCTCTGGAAAAATGAGATAAGATTAGTAAACAGTGATTAGTGGTTAGTAAACAGGAAAAATTTATCTTGATTACCCATTCTCCTAACCACTAACCACCAACCACTAACCACTTATTATGCGTTCGTATATCCTCCGTCGTTTGCTTTTGATGATTCCGACTTTGATCGGGATTTCATTGGTGTGCTTTATCTTGATTCAGCTCTTGCCGGGTGGTCCTGTGGAAGAGTTGATTTCTCGTGCACAGCAAGCGGCTTCGATGAAGGGCGGGGTAGATGCGTCCAAGGCGCTCTCGCCGGACCAAATTGCGCAAATCCAGGCGTACTTTGGCTTTGACCAGCCTGCCTGGAAACGTTACCTTACGTGGCTTTGGAACGTGGTGCACTTGAATCTCGGGGAAAGCTACACGTACGGACTCCCGGTCTGGGACGTTATCGTTAGCCGATTCCCGATTTCACTTTTCTTTGGCGTGACTTCGTTCTTCTTGAGTTATCTTATCTGTATTCCGCTTGGCTTGTGGAAGGCCGTGCACCACGGAAGCAAACTCGATTCGTTTACGAGCGGTCTTATTTTCTCGGGCTACGTGATGCCGGGTTATGCGCTTGGCATTTTGCTCATCATCTTTTTGGCGGGCGGTTCGTACCTGGATATTTTCCCGCTGGGTGGACTCACGAGCGATGACTTCGAGGATTTTACGTTCTTCGGAAAGGTCTTTGACTTGGCTCAGCATTTGGCGCTTCCGATTTTCTGCTACATGATTAGCGAATTTGCGTTCCTCACGTTCCTCATGAAGAATTCCGCATTGGAAGAACTGGGGCGCGATTACATGCGTACCGCCTTGGCCAAAGGCTTGAACTTCAATCAGGCTCTCGTGCGCCATGCGCTTCGCAATGCCTTGATTCCGATTGCAACTCGTCTTTCTGAAATTTGTACGCTTATGTTCGCTGGCGCTCTCCTCATTGAAAAAGTCTTTGACATCGATGGAATGGGACTTTTATACTACAATTCCATGGTCAATCGGGATTATAATGTTGTCATGGGCATCATTTTCCTCAGCAGTCTCATGGCGATGATTGGCCGCCTTTTCAGCGATATTCTTTATACGCTAGTCGATCCGAGAATTAAGTTTTCGTGAGTAGTAAACAGTGATTAGTGGTTAGTAAACAGGGATGTAAAGGGAACGTTCTTATTGCAATCCTAACCACTAACCACCAACCACTAACCACTTCCTACTAAATTTTCTTTATCACTTTTCTCTTTCTTTAAGTATATTAAAAGCATGCAGAACGAATCTATTCAAATTTCTCCGATTATTCATGAGTACCTTTTGACTCATGGTTATACCGAAAACTTTGCAGTGACCCCAATTGCCGGGGCTGGGTCTGGAAGGCGTTATTTTCGTATTGCCGATGGTGAACGGATGTGTGTCTTGCAGGTCAGTGCCGAAGTAAACGAAGATTTCAAGCACTTTGTCGAGTATTCTAAAACGTTTAGGGAATATGGCTTGCCTGTTCCGCGCGTTTATTGCGTTGATGAAGAATCTTGCCAGGTCTTGCAAGAAGATTTGGGCAAGCGCAGTCTTCTGGATGAAGCATACCCGAACGGGAGCAATGTTCTTTCAGGGAGTGTCCGAATACTTTATCCGGAAGTGATTGATGCGCTTATCCAATGGCAGAATGCAAGCCATCCGCTGTTTAGCCATCACACAGAAATTTGGCTACGTCGCTTTGACTTTGCTGCCCTCAAGTGGGAATCGGATTACTTTACCGAAAATTATTTGAAGCTTCACAAGGGCATTACGGAAATTCCGGAAACTGTCCGCAATTTCTATTCGCTGGTGGCGGTATCTGTCGAAGCGCAGACGAAGGTCTTGATGCATCGCGATTTCCAGAGCCAGAACATCATGATCCGTCCGAATTCCGAAGTGGCATTCGTCGATTTCCAAGGGGCTCGTCGCGGTTCGATGTTCTATGATATTGCGTCATTGCTTTGGGACCCGTACGTTTGCCTTCCGCTTCCGATGATCAAGGATTTCTTTGAGTATTGGCGTGGATTGTATCGCGGTACAAGAATTTATACGAAGGATGATGCCTGGGAAGGCTTTGTGCATGCCAGTTTGCAGCGCTTGATGCAGGCTCTTGGTGCATACTGCTTCCTCTCGAAGGTGAAGAAGATTGAAAAGTTCGAACAGTACATTGAACCGGGCAAGGCTCAGCTCCGCGTATTGTTTGACGAATTCAAGCTTATCGCCAAGGCGACTGATCCGGAAGTGTTCAAATTCATGGATTGGGCCTTGCAGTAATGGCTCCGATTTATACGCGTATTTACGCACAGCCGGTTGAATTCAATCGTGCCTTAGGGTACGCTTATGATGCTCTCGTGAAAGGCCCTTATCCGTTTGATGCCATGGCGGCATGGAAAGGGCTTTCTGAGCGCATTGCCCAGGGCATTTATATGGGGCAAGGACTTTTGCTCCCTCACACGCGAGTTCCTGGATTGCAAGGGCCTCTAATGGCGTTTGTTGTTTGCCGTGATGGTTTTACAGGAATCAAGACTCGCAATGACGAATTAGCGCAATTTATGTGCGTGTTGCTTTCTCCAGCGGAATCTGCGATGGCGCATACGGTTGCCATTGCAAATGTGGCAAAGCTTTTGCTGAATCCGGAATGGAAAGAGAAGGCGCTAAGCGCGACTGATGAGGAAGAGCTGAAGAAAATGTTTTAGAGCTTAGAACAATGCATTCTCTCTAAGCCCAACCAACTGCGGCGAAGCCGCTAGATAATTAGGATTTCGGAATTCGGAATGATGAATTGCATTAAAATATAACTCTTAATTCCTACTTCCTAATTCCGAATTTTTTGCTTTGAAGCTGCTCTACCATTGCACGCTACCGACGGCATAGGCGCGGTAGCCTTTAAAGTCTCCGAAGAACCGGGTGTAGCTGCATCTGAAGCTGAACCAGTCCCATGGTGTTGCGGCTAGATTCAAGCCGAGTTCCTTGTAGCGTATGGTCGTTTTGTCACTTAGGAATTTTTTATCCATGGCGCTTTCGGGCGTGTGAAGGTCATTGATGTGCCCGCCGAAGGCGGTGTCTTTGGCGGCTGCGCCAAAGAAGAGCGTTGCCTTGAGGAATTTGTAGGCGGCACTGACTTCGGTGTGGATTTCTTGACTGTTTGGGCCAAGATCACTACCGAGGCTTTGGGCATAGCTGGCATAGGTGTATGCGCGGCCTTTGTGGTGCGTGTAGACCCACGGCTCAATGCGAGTGTATTCGAACATCCAGCCGAGTGTTGCTGGGCCTAAGTCGATGTTGTCGCGAGCGATGCCGAGCGTGGTTGCCCATTTGTTGCCCCACCAGCTATCGTCAAACATGCTTGTCGGGGACTTCATGTCGTCCCACAAGAGTTCTGCGTAGAATTCCCAATTGGGGAGTGTTTTAACACTCAGATCGAATGCCAGCGAGATGTTGTCTTGGTCGCCTTGTAAGTGTTCTTGGAAAACGTAGGGAATGAACGGGATGACGTATGCCCATTCGAATTCGCGGCCGGTGCTGTCGCTATCGGGGTTCGGGTTAGAACCTGCGGCTTCGATTGTTGTGCCGTAAAGCGATGTTTCGGAAATGCCGAACGTAATGTCTTTGGGCAAGTTTAAGTTGAGGCGGTGGGCGTGGAAGTACTTGCCGAAGTTTTTCTTTTCGTAGATTTTTGCGGCGTACTGCGTGTATTCGATTGGGCCGAGCGCAAACTGGTAGCCGAAATAAGGTGTCGGGGCGGCATCGGGGATGCGGCTGGAGCTATCTTGCCACGGGCGGTAAATGTTGCGTTCGCCACGCAAAATCACATGGTTGCGGCGCGCGGGGCCCCATTCGAGGTAATCGAATCCGGCGAGGAGTTTTACGGGTTTGAGGCTGTAGCTCACGTTTGCGGCGAACAAGTCCCAGGTGCGTTTGCTTTCACTCTGCTTGTTGTAGGGGAGACCTTCGTCCGGGTTATAGTAATTAAATTCGATGTGACGGTTGGTGTAGTCCGTGTTGACTTTGACGCGGGCATCAAAGTGGAATGCATCCGTGAAATGTCCGTCAAGGAACAATCGGACGGATGTGGCGTTGTCGTAATGCGTCGGGGCGTTTGTCAGGTTCGTGATTACGACGGAGTCTAAAAGCTGCGCGTTGATGTGTAGTTCTTTGTCGTGCGTGGAATCTGAAAACGTGATGTGGCGTGGCATATCGGCCGGGCGCGCTGAGCAGGTGAGTGCTGTTCCAAAAATAAAGCTAATGGCTAGGGCCGACTTTTGCCACGTTTGCATGACTAGACTTCCTTATTGTCTTTCTTCCAAATAGCGATGATGCTCTTGTTTTTGCGGAAGGCGAGCCAGAGCGTCGGCCAAATGAGGATCAGGTCGCGGATGAGGCTGGTCCAGGCTTCGGCTTTGTCGTGGGCGTTGCCGTCTTCGAGTTCGAAGCAGCCGCAAGTGATGCCGAGGTCGTTCCACAGCGCCCAAGCGAGGGCGATGATGAAGCTCACGAACATCCAGAAAATCGCAAATGCGGATTCCTTGACGAACGGCGAAACGATCATGGCGAGACCGAACCAGAATTCAAATTGCGGGTACACAAGCGCAAAGAAATTATTCACGAAGTCAATGTGAAGTGCCGAGAAAAACTGGTATTGCGCGACGAGTGTTGCGAACTGGTGCGGGTCCTGAATTTTGAAAATCGAGGCGAAGATGAACATGCCGCCAATGCCAACGCGGCAAAGCGTTTCGAGCGTGCGGGTGGCAAAGTCTTTCTGGATTTTGAGCGCGGGGGCAATCAAGGCGCATGCGATGGCAACGGCGCCAACGCCAACGTGGATGTTGTAGCGGTAGGCCTTCGGCCAAATATTCAAAAGCCAATCGTGGTCGGTGAACGTGAGGAATGTTTCGGGGAAACTGATTTCTGCAACGCCAACGGCGACAAGGAATGTGGCAAGCGTAAGGAGCACGCCCGCGATAATCGTATTCTTGAGGTTTGCTTTTTCAAAACATGCAATCATGGTCGCTCCTTACAGGATGTCTGCCGGTTTTTCGAGGATTTCTTGGGAGCCAATCCAATCGACGGATTTGGAATCTTCGACTCGAATGTTGTTGATGATGGCAAGGGCGATGCTGAATGCTGCGATGCCGAGCAAGACAATCCAATTTAAGGATTTGAGATAAACGAGAGTTTCTTTCTTGAGTTTCTGAATGAATTCTTTCATGTGTTCAATATACAAAAAAGAAATGCGGGCGGGGCCCCAGCTCGGAGTTGCGAAGGCCGCACGGGCCCCTCCCTGCACCCTCCCCATCCTTGGCCGACGCTTTTTTTCAAAAAAAAAACGACTAGCATAAACTAGTCGCTTTATTTGCAATTTTTTTGCGTTTGGAAAAGGAGGGTATTAGGGAGGGCGGAGCCTTCCCTTGTTGCCTTAGTGAACTCCGTTGCCGTCGGCGACGTCGCAGGTCACGGCCTTGCCGTTCACTTCGAGAGCGATTTCGCCACAGAACACAGCACCACCCTTCACGGAGAGTGCAATCTTTTCGAAGTCCTTGACCTTGAGTTCACGCGGTTCGCTCGGGGCTACACCCTTGAACAAGGCGCGGTCACCCGGCTTTGCATCTTCGGGGACGCTCACGAGTCTGCAAGTATGGGCTTCGGCGTCAAGGTCGCCTGCAAAAAGCATACCCTGGCTCATGATGCCGCGGAGGGCGTTTGGCTTCAGGTTTGCGAACAAGAGAATCTTCTTGTTCTGGAGTTCTTCGGCCTTGTAGCTGTTCTTGAGGCCGCTGCAAATCGTACGCGGTTCGCCTTCGCCTGCGTCGACCTTAAGGACGTACAAACTATTTGCATCCGGATGGTCGGCCACTTCAACAATCTGGGCCACGCGGAGGTCCATCGCGGCTGGAACGTCGGCGGCCATGAGCGGCTTGTTCTGCTTCGGCTTGGCCTGCTGTTGCGGCTGCTTCTTGACTTCTTCTTCGATGCGCGGGAAGAGCGGCTTGCCTTCGCCGAACTGTTCGCCACCCTTGAGGATTCCCCAAACGAGGTCGTTCTGGTCGGTGAACTTGCTACCAATCATGGCGAGACCTTCTTCGCTCTTGCCTGGGATGACCGGCCAGAGCATGCTCAAGGAAAGACGCACTGCTTCAGCAGAAACATAAAGCACGGTGGCGAGTTCGTCCTTGGCGTTCGGATCCTTGGCGAGCTTCCACGGAGCCTTGATTTCGAGGTAGCGGTTGATGCTACGGACAAGCGTCATGATTTCTTCGACGACCTGGGAAAGCTTGACCTGCGGAATCCATTCCATCACGTTTGTGCGGACGCGGTTTGCAATCGTAATGACTTCGTTGGCGGCGTCATCGAGTGCGGTCGGAGCCGGGAGCTTGCCTTCGAAGTTCGTGAGAACCAAGCGGTGTACGCGGTTGAGCACGTTACCGAGGTCGTTAGCGAGGTCGCTGTTGATGCGGCGGACAAAGCCTTCGTGCGTGAAGTTGGCATCCTGACCGACGACCATTTCGCGGGCGAGGAAGTAACGGAAGGCGTCGATGCCGTACTTTTCCATGTAGTCCATCGGGTTTACAACGTTACCAGCGGACTTGCTCATCTTTTCGCCGCCGTTCACGAGCCACCAGCCGTGGGCGAGGATGTGCTGCGGAAGCGGAATGTCGAGAGCCATGAGCATGGTCGGCCAATAGACGCTATGGGTCGTCAAAATGTCCTTACCGATGAGGTGGTAAGTGGCTGGCCATATCGGAGTGCCGTCAGCATAAGTCTTGTGGAATGCGGTCGAAGCGCTCACGTAGTTGAGGAGTGCGTCGAACCAAACGTAAGTCACGTAGTCCGGGTCGAACGGGAGCGGAATGCCCCAGCTGAGGCGCATCTTCGGACGGCTGATGCAAAGGTCGTTCAGCGGCTGGCGCAAGAACCCGCGGATTTCGTTCCAGCGGTAGTCCGGCACAATCCAGTCCTTGTGGCTTTCCAAGAAGTCAATCAACTTTTGCTGGTAAGAACCCATCTTGAAGAAGTAGTTCTTTTCTTTGAGCCATTCCACCGGGCGGTGGCTGATCGGGTCGCACTTGTTTTCGTCGAGTTCGTCTTCGCTGAAGAAGCGTTCTTCGCCAACGGAGTACCAACCTTCGTATTCCTTGGAGTAAATTTCACCCTTGTCCCAGAGCTTCTGCAAACATTCTTGCACGTAAGCCTTGTGTTCGGGCATCGTGGTGCGGATGAAGAAATCATTGCTGATACCCATCTTTTTCCAGAGATCTTCGAAACGGTGGTAGTATTCATCGACGTGTTCTTGCGGAGTCACGCCACGCTTTGCGGCCGCGCGCTGCACCTTTTGGCCGTGTTCATCGGTACCGGTCAAGAAGAATGTCTGGTAGCCGATAATCTTGTGGAAGCGTGTGAGGATATCTGCAAGTACGGTGGTATAGGAATGCCCGATATGCGGGGCATCATTGACGTAATAAATCGGAGTAGTAACGTAAAAATTTTTCATGTGCGCAAATATAGCATTTTAGAGCTTAGAACTTAGAACTTAGAACTTAGAGAATTGTTGAAATAAGGCGAAAGATGGGGTGTCATTGTGAATATGAAGTGCGCGGCCATCTCTTATAAACGTGTTTTTTTACATCTCTAGTAACTAATAACTATTAACTAGTAACTCAATTTGCTTATATTATTACTAAAAAAAACAAGAGGTTTTTATGTCGTTTATTGAACTTGCTAAAAATCGCTACAGCTGCCGTGCTTTTGCAGAACGTGCTGTGGAACCCGAAAAACTAATGATGGTGCTTGAAGCGGGCCGCCTTGCGCCGACTGCCGTGAATGGCCAACCGGTGATTGTAAAGGTCCTTGAATCACCGGACGCACTTAAGAAAATTCGCGGAGTCACGCGCATGGCTTATAACGCTCCTGTTGTAATCATGGTCTGTTACGATGATACGAAGGTCTACTCTCCGACAACGTATATGGATGATTTTAAGAGTGGCATCATGGATTCTAGTATTGTCGCTACATCGATGATGATGCAGGCTACAGACCTCGGACTTGCTACGCTTTGGGCCCGTGGATTCAGTGCGGCACACATTGAACATGAATTCGGATTCCCGGAAAACATCAAGCTTGCATGCCTTTTGGATGTGGGCTATGCAGATCCTGTGAACGGAGTTCCTTCGCCGCGTCATGAATTGCGCAAACCGATGAACGAATTCGCCGAAGAAGTGTAATGCGGTAGCTTGTAAATTTTTCTACATTTGGCGTTGTAAAAACTTAAAAAAGGATAAATCATGCGTGATCAATTCGAAAGCCCGCTTATCAAGCGCTATGCTTCCAAAGAAATGAGTTTCATCTTCAGCCCGCAGTACAAGTTCCAGACTTGGCGCAAGTTGTGGATTTTCCTTGCCGAATCCGAAATGGAGCTCGGTCTCCCGATTACGCAGGAACAGGTGGATGAACTTAAGGCTCACGCCACCGACATCAATTTTGAAGTCGCCGAAGAAGAAGAAAAGCGCCGCCGTCATGATGTGATGAGCCACGTTTACGCTTACGGCGTGCAGTGCCCGAAGGCTAAGGGCATCATTCACCTTGGTGCAACGTCTGCTTTCGTTGGCGACAACACCGACCTTATCCAGATGCAGCAGGCTTTGATCATCGTGCGCAAGCGTCTTTGCCGCGTGATGGACAAACTCTCCAAGTTTGCCATGGAATACAAGGACATGGCCCAGCTCGGTGCGACACACTTCCAGGCTGCTCAGCTCACGACTGTGGGTAAGCGCGCTTGCCTCTGGCTCCAGGACATGCTCATCGACCTCGAAGAAGTGAACTTCCTCCTCGAAGTGCTTCCGTTCCGTGGCGTAAAGGGCACGACCGGTACGCAGGCCAGCTTCATGGACCTCTTCAACGGTGACGAAGAAAAGATCATGGAACTCGACCGCCGCGTGACTAAGAAGGCTGGCTTCAACCGCGTGCTCACCATCACCGGTCAGACCTACACTCGTAAGTGGGACAACCGCGTGAACCAGGTGCTCAGCTCCATCGCTCAGAGTTTGCACAAGTTTGCTACCGACATGCGCCTCATGCAGGGCGTGAAGGAAGTCGAAGAACCGTTCGAAAAGACTCAGATTGGCTCTTCTGCTATGGCTTACAAGCGTAACCCGATGCGCAGCGAACGCATCTGCTCCCTGGCTCGTTTCGTGATGGCTCAGGTCAACAGCACCGCCTTCACGCAGGCAACGCAGTGGTTCGAACGTACGCTCGACGATAGCGCCAACAAGCGCCTCGCTATTCCGGAAGCATTCCTCGCTATGGACGCTATGCTCATCATCGCCGAAAACGTGACGAACGGTCTTGTTGTTTATCCGAAGGTCATCGAAAAGCGCATCATGGCTGAACTCCCGTTCATGGCTACCGAAAACATCATCATGGAGGGCGTGAAGAATGGCGGCGACCGTCAGGAACTCCACGAAGAAATCCGCGTGATGTCCATGGAAGCTGGCAAGGTTGTCAAGGAACAGGGCAAGGACAACGACTTGCTCGAACGCGTTCTCAAGAACGAAAAGTTCCAGAAACTCGGCATTACCGAAGAAAAGCTCAAGGAAATCCTCGACCTCCGCAAGTTCGTGGGCCGCGCTCCGGGTCAGGTTGTGAAGTTCGTGACCGAAGAAGTCCGCCCAGCTATCGAAGCGGTACCGGATTGGGCTAATATCGACGCCGGCGAACTCAAGGTTTAAAATTCGCCGATAAACTTCGCAAATACTTCGTCACGCGAGCTCTCGCTGCTTTCTTATACAGCTTTGGCTCGCGTTTCTTGTCTCGCTAGGCACTAAGCCGAATTGAACATATTGCTTGGTTCTAAAGCGATTTTGGATATGATTAGTTTTAAAACTAATTGAATTTACCCCATATTGTTGTGGGGTAATTTTTTTGTGTTAGCTTGTACTTTTTTGATTCGAATAAAAGTATTTTATGGCTTATTGAGGTGAAGAATGGATATCCAAAAGTGCAAAGTCGAAAAGAATCGTGAATGGCCTGCAGTCGTTGTGAAAAAGCTTGCTGTGACTTTGGGAATGTCCGCTCTGGTTTCGTTAGAGGGGTGTGCGTGCAATGCCGCGAAAACGAGCAATGATTTGACAGAGTCGGTTCCGCCGTCGTCTTCTTCGGCGTTGTCGAGTTCTTCAATGTCTGAATCGATTTCTAGTTCATCGAGTAACGAATCTGAAAAAAATAAAGAGATGACTCCAGAAGAAATTCTTGATTTTGGTGATGATATTTTTAGTAACATGTCTGAGGAAGAAAAAATGGAGGAATTAAAGAAGTATATCGAGTCACATAGAGAAGAACCTAGTGGAGGCGTGATGGAGAATGATTGAGGTCATTAAATATGGATATCCAAAAGTGTAAAGTCGAAAAGAATCGTGAATGGTCTGCTACGGTCGTGAAAGGGCTTGCTGTGACTTTGGGTATGTCCGCTCTAGTTTCGTTAGAGGGGTGTGCGGGTAATGTTGCGAAAACGAGCAATGATTTGACAGAGTCGGTTCCGCCGTCGTCTTCTTCGGCGTTGTCGAGTTCTTCAATGTCTGAATCGATTTCTAGTTCATCGAGTAACGAATCTGAAAAAAATAAAGAGATGACTCCAGAAGAAGTTCTTGATTTTGGTGATGATATTTTTAGTAACATGTCTGAGGAAGAAAAAATGGAGAAATTGAAGGAGTATCTTGAGACTCATAAAGACTATCCTGATGGAGATGGAGG
>Ga0265300_10001735_pt1 | contig 19901 bp, 29 predicted proteins | sample AusTroGonzalo_MG_FD_193482 | JGI IMG/M metagenome (GOLD analysis project Ga0265300, IMG submission 193482) | Bovine rumen microbial communities from tropical cattle in Woodstock, Queensland, Australia - Gonzalo_03 | ecosystem: Host-associated > Mammals > Digestive system > Stomach > Rumen ...
TTTTGTGACATAGTCGAAAAGCATACTATATATAGTGTTTGATATCATAATATCAGCACTATATATTGTAGTGGGAAGTGTCCATCTCTCTCCACCAAAGCAAAAAAACCGCCTTTTCGGGCGGTTTTTTGCTGTTTTATGGTGTATTTTAATACCTATTTATGCCTATTTTGACCTATTTTGTGACAATTTTTTGTGACAAAAAATCAACTCAAGAGGGAAACGATCTTCGCCTTGTCCTGTTCCCATAGGTGCCCGTACGTTTTGAGTATCTGCTCGGGCTTGTCTCCGATCAAATCGGCGACCACCATATAATTGGCGCCGTGATGGATGCACATAGAAACGAAGCTATGACGAAGGGCATGGAGCGTAATCTTCGGGACGCCCGATAATTCGATATAGTGGTAGAAGGCGCGCGTGACGGAAGACGGAGGGAGTGGGCGGGATCCGCCGAAAAGGAACTCCCCGGAGCGCACCTCGTCCGTGATGTAGGCGTCAAGCTCTTTGACGAGACGGTCCGTGAGCGGGATCGTGAAGTCCTTCCCGGTCTTTGCCGCCGTGATCTTCCACCTTGAGCCGTCGAGTGTCTTCTTTGTGTAGGTCTTGTATATATGGAGCGCGCCCTTTTTGTAGTCCTTCGGGGAAAGGGCGAACGCCTCGCCGCTTCGGCAGCCACACCAAAAGAGCAGGGTGAAGAAGGCGTGATACGTCGGATCCTCCACGACGGCAATGAAACGATCAAACTCTTCGACGGTCCAGTGCTTGAGCTTGTCCGCCGCCTCGCCGCCTTTCAGTGCCTTCGTTTGCTTTGGCAGCTTGACGCGCTTGAAAGGGTTGTCTATGTCGTAACGCTCTGAGAGCCAGTTCATAAAGGCGCAGAACTGCCCGCGCACGGTCTTGATATACTTGATTGAGAGCGGGGTGCCGTCCTTCTTCTTGGTGGCGATCAGATCGTCCTGCCATTGATAGAGATCCGCGCTCGTGATCTTTTCGATATTCTTGGCGCCGAAGGTTGGGAGGATATATATCTTGAAGTGGGTCATCAGAGTATAGACCGAGCTTTCCTTTACCGCCGTGCTTGCGTAGGCGAGATATTTTTGGTACGCTTCCGCAAAAGAGACAGCGGCTTTCTTTGGATCGATCTTCGTCTTCGTTATGACCTCACACTCGGACGCGATAAAATCGGCGTGAGCGCGGCTTGCAAGCGTTTTGGAGGTATATCCCGAGAGAACCTTCTGCCTCGGTCGCATACCTGCATCATACACGCGAAAAATGACGTCATAGACAGTTTTGCCGTTCTTGACAGTCCGCTCACGGAGAGAGTATTTCGTCGAGGTTATATAGTATTTTTCCATTTAGTACACAACCTTTTTGCGTCTGTTTTTTTGTGCGTACGACGTCGAGTAATAGCGTTCATCTCGTTCGAGACACCAATCAAAGCCTTCGTGTAGCAGAACAAAGGATCCACCGTCCGAGACATACCAGTCGCGTTTGTTTGCTTCGTCTAAATAATTGTTTTCGATAAGTGCGTCTTTTACTGTTTTACCGTCCTCTACAAAAATCATTAAAACGATGCCAAAATCAAAATGGCAAAACGCGATGGCGTGCCCTGTCTTCTTCGGGTTTTTCTTCTTGAAGTCATCGGCAAAGGCGAGTAGTTTTCTAAAATTATCCGAGTCGTCACGTTGGTGTCTTTCCTTTTTTGCTTCTTGATTATTATGATATATCGTGTATATAAGCGCTAAAATAATAAAGATAGAGATGGGTGAGAATATTGCTCCGAAAGAAGACATTATCATAGTTCACCTCCTATCTAACATCGCTTTGGAAGGCGACGGCTTTCCCGATGATGCGGATCTCGTTGAGCTCGTCTCCAACGTAGACGAGCGGCTCATACTTCGGGTTTTCGGCTTGCAATACGAGCTTTCCCTTCTCGGGGTAGTAGAAGACGCGCTTCAAAGTCGCAGCTTCCCCGATGATGACGGCGGCGATCTGACCGTTTTCGACCATATCCTGTCTTTGGCAGAATACAATATCACCGTCGAGGATCCGCGCGCCGCTCATGCTGTCGCCTTGGCATTGAAGGCAGAAGTCCGCTTTCACGCTCGTGCCCGCTTCAACATAGCTCTCGCGATCCTCGGATGCAAAGATCGGCTCCCCGCAAGCGACACGTCCGAGCAGTGGGATCATTTGCTTTGTAATGGGAAGGATGTTTGTAAAGGTATATTCTTTTTCCGCAGGCTCGCGGTCTTCCCATCCCATCAAGTAGGCGGGCGACGTCATAAGAACTTTTGCTATTTGGTCAAGAACGGTCGCAGGTACACTCTCTATAAAACCGCTTTCATAGCGGTATATAGTTGTTTTTGCTTTTCCTATTCTTTTCCCGAGCGTCTCCGCGGTAATACCAAGTTGCTCTCTACGCTCTTTTATTCTATTCCCGATATCCATAATAGCACCTCCGTACTTATATTATAGCACCGCTGTCGCATATTTGCAATTCAAACCGAAAAATATTTCAAAAAAAGTTGCAAAAATGCCTTGACAGGGATTTTTGCGATATGATAATATGGTGGCAGGTGCAGATATGCAACCGACAAATGGAGGTATGGCAATGTTAGACAAAAACAAACTCAAAGCAAAAATGATCGAAAAGAACATAAGCACGAAGGAGCTCTCGGAGAAAATCGGCATAAATTGTGCGACTTTCTATAGAAAAATGGCGAAAGACTCGTTTTTGGTCGGTGAGGTGGTCAAGATAGGAGACTACTTGCAACTGTCCGCGAAGGAGATGCTCGCCATTTTTTTTGCCCAATGAGGTGCAGATATGCAACTTACGGAAAAAGATTGCTTCGGCGTCGAAGAGGTAAAGGCGCGGCTCGGGGTGAAAGAGGCGAAGGCGTACGAACTGCTGAAGGCTTGGAAGCACCAGCTCAAGCAAGAAGGACGCGACAAGCTGGATCTCCCGGCGAAGATCACGATCGAGGACTACTGCCACGTCCTCGGGCTGGATATAAGGCGGTTTCTTTAATTGAAGTGGAGGAGGAAGAGAACTATGAAATTAAAGAAGATTATCGAAGACAAAGGAATAATGGCAAAAGACCTCGGCGCGAAGGTTGGGCTGGACGCGGGCAATATCTCCCGCATCTTGAACTACAGGATGCTGCCGATACCCGCGACGCTCAACAAGATATGCGAAGTGCTCGGCGTCGAGCCGCTCGATATCTACACCAGGGACGAAGTGACGCTCGTGCCGCCGCTGAAGGGCAAGACGACGCGCCACACCGACGGGACCACGCGAGGATATAACCTTTGCATTATGATCCCCGAGAAGTACAGGGACAAGCTGTCGGGCTGGATCAAGGAGCTCGGTTATGCGACTTTTGGCGAGTGGCTTGAACCCTATCTCAAGGAAACGGAGGAAAAAATCAATGATCGACATCAATAACTACATAGACGAAGAGAAGAAGACTTTCGCAATGACTGACTACTTCAATGACATCAGAACGGCGCTTTTGAAGAAGGGAGACCCAGCGGCGGATGCGTCTACACACGCTTATGCCGTGATGCTCATCGAGACCGGGAAAGAGGCGAACACGAGAAAGTGGCTTCTCCCTGCGGTGCACGATCTCGCGTTTAGACCAGCGCTTGATACGTACGAAGAGATCAAAAAGAGATACGGAGACCTGTGATATGGAAGTCGTCAAGATCAAACACAACACGCCCGAGTGGCTCGCGATGCGAAGGAAGGGGATCGGCGCATCTGACGCCGGAGCCGTCTTTGGAATATCGCCATCTCGGACGAACGTTGAGGTTTGGGAAGAGAAGGTCGGGAAAGTTACCCCCGACAACTTGGCTAATGATCCGCTCGTTCAATTCGGAAAGAAAGCAGAAGCGCACATTGTAAAGCTCTTTGCTCTCGATCACCCGGAACTCAAGGTAAAGCAAAACAAAAACGTCGTCTATTGGAATGGGTTTATGTTTGCGTCATTGGACGGTGAGCTTGAGGCGGCGGATGGTAAGAAAGGGATCCTTGAGATCAAGACCAATCAGATCTATTCGTGGGCAGAGGTGAAAGAGTGGGACGATCGCGTCCCGCAACATTATTACACGCAAGTCCTCCATCAACTCGTCGTGACAGGCTGGGACTTCGTAATCGTCAAGGCAAGACTCCGCAGGGTTTTTGCGGATGGCAGACCTTTAGAGATTATCTGCAAAGAGGTGCGCTTTAATCGAGAAGAATGCCTCGATGATATGTCGATATTGGTCAACAAAGAAAGGAAATTTTGGGATTGCGTTGAGCGCAGGGTGCGCCCGCCGTTAATCCTACCAACAATATAAAGGAGGAATAAAAAATGGAAGAAATGGAGCTCAAATTGACAACGCCGATTGATAGGTTGATCCCAACGTCTATCGATTGGAACAAGACGGAACTGGAGGGACTCGTCGACGATGCTATCGTAAAGTATCAGAACGTGGTCGTCACGCGAGACACCCTTCAACAAGCGCGCGATGAACGAGCAAAGCTCAACAAGTTCGTCGAGATGCTAAACAAGGGACGCATCTCCGCCGGGAAAGAGTACATGGCGCCTTATGAGAAGTTCAAAGGCGACGTGGACGGCATCATCGCGAAGGTGCGGTCGGTCAACAACGCGATCGACGATCAAATCAAATCCGTAGAGGCGGCTGTGCGCGAAGAAAAATACGCAGAGATCAGCGCTTACTTCTCGGAGGTGATCGGAGACCTTGCCTGCTTCGTCCCACTTGACAAAATCTTCGATCAAAAGTGGCTTAATGCTTCAGTCTCAATCAAGAACGTAAAGAAGGAGATCGACGGCATTATTGAAAAAATCAGATCACACATCGCAACGATCGAGGCACTGCACTCTCCGGACGAAGTAACCGTCAAAGCGTTTTTCTTTGAAACGCTTGACATTGCGGCGGCACTTATGGAAGACGCGCGCCTCAAAGAAAAGCGCGCTCGCGTAGAAGCCTATCAGAAGGCACAGGCGGAAGTGGCGGCGGCGCAGAACCCGACGGACGACCAAAAACCGCAGGAAGAAGGCTTGCAAGCGTCCTCGGAGGCGTCCAAGTGCAATTCATCGACCCCGATTTACTCCGCGCCCGGAATGACTGTGCGCTTTGAAGTGACTGGTACGGTCGAAGAGCTCAAAGGTCTCAAGGAATACCTGCAAACCCATCATATCGTCTATAAAGCCATTTAAGGAGGTAAAGATTATGGCACCCAATAACAGTTTAGCACCCAAACAAACAAACGAGAGGCAGACGTTCTCCGTCTTTATGGCGGCGCCGAATGTCAAGGCTCTCATTCAGAGAAGCATCGGAAAGGACGCCCAGCGCTTCACGACGGCGATCATCAGCGCAGTATCGCAGAACCCGCAGCTCCAAAACTGCAGTCACATCTCGATCTTGTCCGCCGCCCTCACCGGGGAAAGCCTGCAGCTCTCGCCGTCCCCGCAGATCGGGCAGTATTACATTGTCCCGTATGGCGGTGTCGCGCAGTTTCAGATCGGCTATAAGGGCTATATCCAGCTCGCGATCAGAAGCGGCTACTACAAGAAATTGAACGTCCTGCCGATCAAGGAAGGAGAGCTCGTTTACTTCGACCCCATCGAGGAAGAGATCAAGCTCAACCTCATTAAGGACGACACCGAGCGCGAGAACGCAAAGACCATCGGATACTATGCGATGTTCCAGTACACGAACGGCTTCCGTAAGGCGATCTATTGGAGCTATGAGAAGATGATCGCTCACGCCGACCGCTTCTCCAAGGCTTTCAGCAAGAACGGGTACAGGAACAAGGTTTCTTATGAAGAGTATCTCGCCCGCAAGGAAGAGCTCAAGGACAGCCCGCTCTATTCGTCGTTTTGGTACAAAGATTTCGACGGCATGGCGATGAAGACGATGCTCCGTCAGCTCATCAGCAAGTGGGGCATTATGTCGATTGACCTGCGCGTCGCTCTTGAGAGAGACGAGGCGGCGATCAGAGAGGACGGAAGTGCCGACTTTGTGGACGTCGCGGACACCCCGGCGCCCGAGGCGGCGGCTCCTGTTCCCGAGACCAAGACGGAAGAGAAGAAGGCGGCGGATCCGCAGCCCAACGCAGACGGACAGTTTGACTTCTTTGAAGGCACCGACGGCGATAACAAGTAAGGAGAGGAACGATGGAAGAAAAGCGGTATTACTGGATAAAACTCACGGATCGCTTTATCACTTCCGATACGGTTGACTTCCTTATGTCCCAGCCGAACGGCGCGGAGTACGTCGTTCTCTATCAGATGCTTTGCTTGAAAACGGTCAACACGGGCGGCGAGCTTGCCCGCCGCCTCGGGGAGATCATTATGCCGTACGACCCGAAGAAGATACAGCGCGACTGCAAATACTTCTCTCTCGATACGATCACGGTGGCTCTCCACCTCTACAAGCAACTCGGACTCGTCTATGAGTCCGAGGACGGCATCTTGAAGATAGCGGGATATGATCGCCTCATCGGTTCGGAAGGTGAGAGCGCGGAGCGTATGAGAAGGCAGCGCGAAAGAAGGAAAGCGCTACCGTCACAATGTGACGCACAATGTGCGAACAACAAAAAAGACACTCCCCCCACACCCCCTACAGAAAATACAGAGAAAGAGAAAGATAAAGATAAAGAGACACATACAGACAAAGATATAACGCCCGAGGCGAGTGATTTGTCGGTCGGTCGGTCGGAGTCTTCTCTCTCTCGGGAAGGTGAGGACGGTGACTTGACTTTCTACCACGACTTCTTGATAGAGCATCTTGACGGGGAAAGGAAAGAGGAGTTCTACAGCCAAGACGGGCACCGCTTCCGAAATGTAGTTCACCGCTTGAAGGAAATGAGGACGTTCTCAATCGGGAATAATAGCGGCGTTCCTTGCTGGAGGATCCTAAAGGCGCTCACATACTTCGTTGCCGGACCCGACGGCGAGGATCGTATCACGGAAGCCTTCACGTATATCGACGGAAAGGTAGGAAGCGGGCAGGTGAAGAATGAGCTCGCCTATACGATCACCACGTTGTATCAAATGGCTTGCAATCGCGGTTACGCAGATTAGGAGGTATCAGATGGAAGAATGGCTGAAGAAAAAAATCGAGACCGAGAAGAAGATCCGCCGCCTCTGCCCGAACATACCGAAGGCGCCGGGGATATACGTCTTCTATCGCTTCGGCGAAGATGGACTCAAGTACGCATACGTCGGGCAAGCAGTAAACCTCTTGCAGAGATGTGCATCGCACCTTCGTGGCGGCGAGTCCCATATAGACAAGTCTATTAAGAAACACGGCTTCCACAAAGATGGAGAAGAGTTTGGGTATGAGCTGACGTTCTATGCTTGTCCGAAAGCCGAGCTAAATGCGAGAGAACACGAAGAGATAGTTTATTGGGGAAACAGCGGATATCAGCTCCGCAACAAGACCTCGGGAGGGCAGGACGACAGTAAGGAGCAGATCAACGAATATCGCCCGGCGAAAGGCTACTATGACGGACTGCGGCAGGGCTGGAAGAACGCCCGCGTGTTCGTCGCCAACCTGTTCGACAAAAACCTCGTGGCGATGATGAGCGGCAAAGAAGGTCCGCGGAAGGCGGCGGCTCTCGAGAAGTTCAAGACCTTCCTCGCGGGTGAGTGTAAACAAGAAAAGAAGAAGGAGGAAAACAATCAATGATAAATATGAGCGTACAAGCAAGAAGGATATTGTCGTACATAACGGTCGTGATGATCTTGATCGGCGCCGTGACGTTGATCGTGCTCGCGGGGTGCGCATACCACAAGACGGACGTCGCGGAGGATCGGATCAACGAAGAGATCAAGGCGGCGGCTCTCGCCGACATTGGTCTCCCGGAGGACACGGCGGCGGAGATCGAACTCGTGGGATATGCGGGCGATACGCCGTGGCTTGATTACTACGTCTATGTGTATGCGTTGAGAGTGGATGGAAAGGTCTATCTCGTCGGCGTACAGCGCAAAAACTTCGAGCTGCACTCGGTCGACGTGGAGATGGAGATCACGGAAGACGCCGTCCGCGCGTGGAAGAAGGAGCTCGCCGATGAATGAAGAGCAAGCGAAGTTGATAATCTGCGTGGTCGGTTGCATATTGGTCGCGCTCGGCTTCCTCGTGCTGTGCATCTGCCTCGGGATCGCCGAGATCAAAGCACGCGGGAAGGTTGACAAGACGGTTGACGACAAGGTTGACAAGGAGGTTACAAAAAGATGACTGAAAGAGATTGGATCATAATGGTCAGCGTCGTGGTGATGGTGTTTTGGTGCCTGTTTGTCGGGCGCGAGCTGTGGCTGCGGCACAAGAAAAAGAAGGAGGCGGCGGATGGGAAGAAAGCCGATAAAAAGAAAGGCGAAGAGAAAGCCTTTGACGACGAGGACGAATGAAGAATATGCGGTACGTGTTCAGATAAGAGAGAGTGTGTTGACCGACCCTGCGTGCGATTTGTTTTCGGAGACTGTCCGACTGGCGGCGGAGGCTCTCGACGCGAGGATCATTGCGTTCATCAAAATGTATTGCGAGTCGAAGGGAGGAAAGATCACCTCGGCGGAGGAATACGATGCTGTCATAGAGCTCTTTTTTGAACACTTCGTCAAAGTGGAAGGTGAAAAGACAAGTATCATACCAATCAAGATAAAGGAGGTAACTATGGAAGAGAACAAGAAAAGGCACGAGTGTCATCTTTCCGATTGCGATATATGTTATAACGCCGGGAAGTCAGAAGGAAGAAAAGAGATGCTCGTCGAGCTTCTAAACGATGCCGTCGAGCTTGGAGGCATCCTGCCGATCCGCCGCCTGCGCGCGTTGCTGAAAGAATTGGAGGACGAGGAAGAATGAAAGTAAAAATGGATCTTTTAACGCTCGAGGACAAGGTCACCGAGCTCATCAACAACAGCAGATCAAAGTTTGCGCAGGAAGAAGGCTTCGGGATCGCGGTCGGGCTTGACATATTAAACTCGTATCTCGGATCCATTTGCAAGCGCGCGATCGAGATAAACGATCCGATTATAATGTGCGACCTCTTAAACCTCGGCGTGCTGAAGCCGGACAATGAAGAGGAAGCGGAGGCGATCCGCGAATGGGCGAAGGAGATGAAACAATGAAAAGCATTTTGATGAGCATTAAGCCGAAGTGGATCGAAAAAATCGCAAGAGGTGAAAAGACGGTCGAGGCGCGAAAGTCCGTGCCGAAGTACGGAACGCAGTTTAAGGTGTATATGTATTGCACGAAAGAAGGAAGAGGGAGAAACTTGCGTTTACATATAAACGATAAAAAAGGAAGAGAAGATGTTGGAATAACTACTTGGTGGCGCGACGGAAAAGATGTTCTGAAAGTAAACGACCATCTTCCTGCATATCGTTTCAATTCACACCTTGCAGAGGGCAAGGTTGTCGGCGAGTTTGTATGCGATCATATAACGGCTTACACTTACGATACGGATTGCGGCGTTGATATTACAGACGATGATCTTGAAGAAGCAATGCTTGACCGTGAAGATATAAACATATATGCAAACGGACAAACGATTTACGGCTTGCATATCTCGGACTTGAAGATTTACGACAAGCCGAAAGACCTTGAAGATTTTAGAGTTCCTTGTATAAAAGATTGCAAAAAGTGTAGTAGATATGTAGACAAAGGAGGTTTTGGTATTTGCCATCAGTTGCTTGAGCGCCCGCCGCAGTCGTGGTGCTATGTGGAGGAGTTATGAGAGAGATCAAGTTTAGAGTTAAGGACATAAACGGAAAGTGGCACGTGTTCGGCATCTTTGCAGAAGTGCTTCGTGCGGCTGTCGTTCAACCGGGAACGCTTGGGCAATATACTGGGGTGAAGGATAGGAATGGTGTAGAGGTTTGCGAAGGAGACGTGGTGGCGTCAATATTCCCCAGCGGAAAGATCTGCTCCATCGGAGACGTGCAATTCGATTGCGGAGTTTTTGGTATCGAGTGGACCCACTGCAAGAAAAACAAGTCTATGCTCGGAGGATGGGGGCAGATGCACAACTTGAGAAGGTTAGACGATGACTTTATTGATAATATTGAGGTCATCGGAAATATTCACGACAACCCCGAACTGTTGGAGGTAGAGAAATGAGCTGCACTTACTACACGATGAATGCCAGTGCATCAGATCCCGAAAATAAGTACATCAAGAAAGAATACGGAGAGATATACGATGTTGACGGGATCCTGTTCGGGGCAACAAGAAACTGCTTTATTCGGCGTATCGATGGACGTATGGTAAGGAGATGGATTATCACGATGCTTTTGACCGGATATAGTGTCGGAACCGCCGACACAAAGTCGCAAATAGTTTCGTGTATCAAAAGCCGTATGCCCGGGATAAAAGAGTGGCTACGATCGGATAAAGCACAAGGAGAAATCGCTTTATTCGGGAGGCTCGTCCTTGAGGAGGTACGGAAATGAAGCAGATATCGATGTTTGACGGATCTGAGCGCCATGTCATAGACAAGCCCGTCCGTCTCATAGAGCTCTTTGCCGGGTACGGCTCCCAGGCGCTCGCGCTCAAATATCTCGGCATCCCCTTTGAGTCCTGGCGGATATCGGAGTGGGCGATCCCGTCCATCAGGGCGTATAGAGACCTTCATCACGGAGACGATACCACGGACTATTCCGCCGCCAGGGAGGACGCGGAGATCAAGGAGTGGCTACAAGGACGCATTTCGAGCGATTACAATAAACCGCTCACGCCCGAGCAGATCGAACGCCTGGGGGAGCGCCGTCGTCGTAGTATTTTCAACGATATGGCGGCGGCTCATAACCTCGGGAGCATCACGATGATCCACGGCGAGGATCTCGATATAAGAGATACCGAGGACTATACATATCTTATGTTTTATTCTTTCCCTTGCCAGGACTTGTCCGTCGCGGGGAAAGGCGCCGGGTGCGCGAGAGGAAGCGGGACTCGTTCGGGTACGCTGTGGGAAGTGGAGCGGATCCTCGAAGAGTTGAGCGGCTATATGCCCCACCGAGTAAAGCCGAAAGGAAAAATCTTTTCTATGACGGAGTGGGTGGACTGGTATCATCCAGCCGATCAGAGCAAGCTGCCGCAGGTGCTCATTGCGGAGAACGTGCCCGCGTTACTTGCCGAAAAAAACAAGCGTGACTTCTTTGAGTGGATCGGCTTTCTTGAAGCCCTCGGATATCACAACTATTATCAAATACTAAATGCCAAGAATTACGGCATCCCGCAGAACCGCGACCGAGTATTTATCGTGAGTATTCTCGGAGACTACTACTACGACTTCCCGGAGCAGATCCCGCTCGAATGCCGCCTCAAGGACTTCCTGCAAAGCAAGGTCGCAGAGAGATATTATCTCAAAGACGAAGTAGTAGAGAAGTTAATTATCTCAAGTGAAGATAAGCAGAATAAAGGGCTCGGGTATAAGTTCGAGACCACCGATGGCGATGCGGGGGGGGGTGCTCTAAATGCGTCACGACCAAAGAGGGCTCCCGTATCTACAGCAATTTTATCGAGGTGCGGGACGATGATTGATCGGGAGACGGATATTGCATCTACACTTATGGCCCGCGACGGCAAGGGCTTCGGTAATCAACCGATGACTGGGGTGTTGGAATGGGAAAAGAAATAATCATATATGATGCTTTCAATAATTGCGTGAAAGCAGATCAGACGGCCATAAACACCCTCACTACTATGTGCGGAGCTATGGGGATCAGAGATGGAGTAAAGATAATTGAGTATGAACAAGAAGAAAGAATTGAGCGAAGAGGATATTGTTCTCGTGATATCGCAAGCCACGCGGGGGGGGGTATCCCTGTTCGTGCATACGGAGCGTTTGATATGAGTTACCCCAAAAGCAAGACAAGAAGAGGTCGCGTGCAGGAAGGCGGCGACGTCGCGCCGACATTAACGGCGAGCAATCAAGAGATCGCCGTCGTTATACCCCATATTGCGGCGATGCGCGGGAGGAACCCCGACGACCCAAGCGACCGAAGACGCGGATCTCCTACAAGACAGCGGATCGAGATAGGAAGTGACGAAACGAGCAACACGCTCACCTCGGTGCAAAAGGACAACCTCGTCGTCGAGCCAGGGTGTATCGTTGCGGGGATGCTTGACATAAAAGGTCACGAGTTTATTAGAAGGGTGCACGACGCCGCGGGCGTCAGCCCGACGATCCCGTTCTGCGGAGGCGGCGGACAACAACCGAAGATCATAGTCGTAGGCAATTCGGTGAAGAGCGGACACGCGGCAGGAAACGTGATAGACGACAAAGGCATCGCGCCGACCGTTATGGAAAATCACGGGACCGTCACAAAGGTAGTCGCGCCGGGAAGAGCCCGCGTTCGCATACGGAAGCTCACGGAGAATGAGTGCTGGCGTTTAATGGCGGTGAAGGACGAGGACTTCCGCCTGGTCGCCCGACATCAATCAAGTAGCAGTATGTATCATCTCGCGGGGGATAGCATCGTAGCGGCTTGCAATATGGCAATTTTCGGGATGTTATTCGGTATTGAGTGGCGTGACAAAGTCCGCGCCCTCGTGGAAGCATTAAAAGAAAAGGAGGATAGTGTGTAATGTACACGATTGACCAAGTACGCAACGATCTGAAGACGATCGCAAAGAAAAACTACGACCTCGGCGTCCTGTTCGACGCGAAAACCCGCTACGAAGCCCGCCTCAAGCATCTCACGGACGGCAAGGAACGCGCCGACGTCTCTACTACCCTTAATGATATTATCAAAAAGATAGACAAGGCTATAGACGCTCTTATGAGGCTTGAGAGTATCTATATGAGCAAGATCCTCGAGCTCCCGCCGCTGTATCGGAGCATCCTCCTCGATAAGTACATAAACGGGAAGCCCCGGTGGAAAGTCGCGGAGAAAGCGTGCTACAGCGATATACATTGCGCAAGATTACTTGAAAACTCAATACGCGAGCTTGTAAAAAAGCTCAATAAGGTGGACTGAACGTCCGCCTTTTTCTTTATCCGCCGCAATTATGATACAAAATGATACATTTCACTATGCAAAACTGTAAGTTAAGGAGTTCTCTTCCATAACTCCTCCAAAAAAGTGCGACCCGGGGGCGCTGGATTTACCTCCCGCCCCGCAACCTTGCCGTCGGGGAAGTCCCCGGGAGCGCACACAAATAAAACTAAAGTAAGTAGGTAGTGTATAAATGCAGGGTAGTAGGTATTCAGAAGAAGATAGAGAAAGAGCGGAGAAGTTGCTCGCTTCGGGCAAGACCGTCTCGGAGGTTGCTCGGGAGTTGAAGATCCCGTACAACACTATCAACAGCTGGAAGAAAAACCTCTTCGATGGGACGGAGAAGTTTGAGAAACTCTGTGAAGATCATAAAAAAGAGTTCGAGAAGAAGACGAGCAGTATCATCGACAAAGGGCTCACGCTCATTGAAAGGCGCCTCGATGCCGCCATCAATTACGAGGAAGAGCTTGACGGGCTCATCGAAGATTACAAGAACGCTTGCGCAGAGCTCGGAGACGACGTTGACCCCAACGTCATCAAGAAGCTCGTGATGAAAGTCGCCACGATGAAGTGCGACGACGTCGGCAAGCTGTCTATCATGATTGCCACGCTCTTCGACAAGAGGGCGCTCTCGCAGGGCGCGCCGACGCAGAATATCGGCATCACCTTCGAGAACCTGCCCGAGACGAAGAAAGTATGACGATCGCGGAGATCATAGAAAAGCGCAAGAGGATATGGGCTAATCTCCAAGACGGCGAATACGACCGACAAACAGTCGTTCCGACCGCCGTGAAGTACATACTCGATACGCCCGAGCTGCGCTCCGAGATTATCAAGAAGCCGTGGCTCCTCGTGGAGATCGCCTTCAGCGTTGTGGATAAGTCCAAGCGCACCGTGCCGTTCTTCCTCAACGAAGTACAAAAGGACTTCATCGAACGGCTTGAGGCGACCGACGGGCGCCCGTTCTTCATCTTGAAGGGCAGACAGCAGGGGTTTACGACGCTCATCACGGCGATCCAACTGTGCTTTGCGGTCGTGAAAAAGAACTTCTCGGGCTTCACGGTGGCGGACTGCAACGACAACACGCTCTCGATCTTCAACGACAAGGCGAAAGCGACGTACGCGCTCCTGCCGCCCGTGCTGAAACCTCAAGAGAAGTACAACAACAGGAAAGAGTTCTTCTTCGATAAGCTCAATTCGTCGTGGCGTATCGCTACGGCGAGCAACGAGATCGGAAGATCGAAGACGCTGGAGTTCTGCCACTTCTCCGAGGTCGCGTTCTATGAGTGCCCGCTCTCCAAGCTGCAGGCGTCCATCGGCGAGGCGATCGTGCAAGGCACCATCGTCGTGTATGAGACCACGGCAAACGGCTTTAACGAGGCGAAGGAGCTGTGGGACAGCGGATCCTGCCAAAACCTCTTCTATGAGTGGTGGCGGACGAGCGAGTACGAGCTGGAAGACCTCCGCGTGATTGACGACCTCCGCGACGGCTGGATCAGAGCGCGCGTTGAGTGGCTCCGGGAGAAGAAGATCGCAGATCGCAAGATAGCGTGGTACGTAAACAAGTACAACAGTTATCTTGACAAGAACACTATACGGCAGGAATACCCCTGCACGCCCGAGGAAGCCTTTATCTCGAGCGGAGAGAGCGAGTTCGGTAACGACGCCGTGGTGGCGCAGATCGCCCGCGTCCGTGGCTTGCAACCCGTCAAGAAGGGATATTTCGAGTACAGGAAGTCACGCCCGCAAGAGGGCGGCTTCGACGAGATAGAGATCAGCGGGATCTCGTGGGTGGATGATCCTAACGGAGAGATCACGATCCACGCGGAGCCCGTAACCGACGAGAAGCGCGGCAAGAAGCCTTACGCGATCGGCGGAGATACCGCGGGAGAAGGATCCGACTACTTCACCGCAAAGGTCATTGACAACATCACCGGGCGGACCGTCGCGACGTATCGGAAGAGGAACGTCTCGGACGACCAGTATGCAGAGCAGCTCTATTGCTTGGGAATGTATTACAACGAGGCGATTGTTGGCGTTGAGGTAAACTTCTCCGCCGCCGCCACCAAGAGATTGGAACAATGCAATTACCCGAGACTGTACGTCAGAGAGCGCTTTGATACCATAGTCGCAAAGGTAGACCTGCGTCACGGGTTCAAGACGACTGCGCAGAGCCGCCCGGTGATAATAGCAGAGCTCAAGAGGAAGTGGAGAGAGAGCGAGGGCACGATCGAAGTTGACGTCGAAACGCTCAAAGAGATGCTTTCTTTTGTAAAGGACGATAAAGGAAAGCCGCAAGCCCTCTCGGGACAGCACGACGACCTCGTAATGGCGCTTGCAATCGCGCATCACGTCGGCGCCGAGCAAGGAGACCACACGTGGCAGGACAAGCCAGTAGAGAAAGATTTCATCGAAGAGACCTTTGGCGCTTTCAAACGTGAGGACGAGGGCGACAGCGGATACGGAAGTTATATTTCGTGGGAATAACGGAGGAGATTATGTTCGGATACAGGAAGAGAGTGACCGAGTTGGAAAAAGAGGTTGCGGCGCTGAAAGAGCGCCTTGCGAAGGTGGAGGAAGCCGTCGCAAAGAGATTTGTTTCCGATCGCTTCCGCGAGGAAGAGGATGCGGAGGCGAAGACCATATTGAGAGAGTATCTTCTCGGAGAAGACAACAGCAAGGGGAGTAAGCAATGAGTGACTATATCGACGAAGAAGTAGAAGAAAGGGTCACAAAGGTTTGGAAGGACTACCAAGCCGGGCTTGACTATCAGCAAAGGATAAGGCTCCCCGAGCGTATAAAGCAGAACGTTGCTTTCTACGAGGGCGATCAGTGGGCAAAGCCGACCGAGAAGACGGCGACCCTTCCGCGCCCCGTGGTGAACATTATCAAGATGATCGTGAGAGCGAAGACGAGCGCGATGAACAACACGCCCGTCCGTATTGTTTTCGAGGCGGACAGCAACGAGAATGACACGCAAGATTTCACGCATTTCGCCGAGTACATCTTCAAGGAGATGGGGATGGCGGAGATCGACGCGCAAGCCGTAAGGGCGGCGGGCATCAAAGGCGGATACTTCTATCACTTCTACTGGGACAACGAGGCGACGGGCAAGAAGGGCAACCTCAAAGGCGCTGTCCGTTGCGATCTCATCAACCCGAAAAACATATTCTTTGAGAACCCCGCGCAGCTCGACGAGCAAAAGCAGAAGTGGATCATCGTTTCCACGAGGGAAGAGATCGACGCCGTCCGCGAACAAGCGGATCCGGGCGTTGATAAAGACCTCATCACCGAGGACGAGTGCGGAGAGGACTTTAACGATAGAGAGGAGCAGGAAGGCACAAAGATGTGCACCGTGCTCACGCGCTATTTCAAGAAGGGCGGAGAGGTATTCTGCGAGAAGGCGACAAAGCAGGTAGTTTTCAAGAAGGCTTTCTCCATCGCGCCCGATATGCAGAAGGCGAAGCAAGACCTCGGATACGACGAGGACGCCGCGAACACGGACAGCCCGGACGAGCCCAAGAAGGCGGCGGCGCCGAGATATAAGGCGTGCTTGTATCCGATCGCCGTTGGTCAATACGAGTACAAAGAGGACTGCATCTATGGTATGTCCGAGGTCGAGGGCTTGATCCCCAACCAAAAGTGCATCAATTTCAACCTTGCTATGATCTTGCTCCAGCAACAGCAAATGGCGTGGGGAAAGTGGATCGTCAGCAAGGATGCGCTCAAAGGTCAGCAGATCACCAACGAGCCCGGGCAGGTCATCACTGACAATACGCCCGGCGGTAACGGCATCAAGCAGGTGCAGGGCGGTCAGATGAGCGCGATGCCGCTCACTCTCATCGACAACCTTCTCTCTTATACGAGGACGGTGGCGGGATCCACCGAGGTGATGACGGGCGAGCTCGCAAGCGCAAATATGTCGGGCGCCGCCATAGCACAACTCCAAGCACAAGCGCAACAGCCGATCGAGGAGCTCCGAGACGGCTTTTGGCGCGTAAAGGAGAAGCAGGGCAGGATCCTCGAGCAGTTCTTCCGTCTCTTCTATCAAGACGAGACGATCGACTACTCATACCGCGAGCATAACGACGAGACCGACGAGAACGAGCTCAAAAAAGTGCAGTTTGACGTTGCCAAGTACGCGGACGTCGATTTCACGGTCGTGGCGAAGGCAGGAACGGGAACGCGCAGCTCTACGGCGGGCGATATCACCTTCCTCGATAACCTCTTGAAGGCACAAGCCATCACGATTATGCAATACGCCGAGAGCTATCCCGAAGACGCGCTCTCGGACAAGGCGTCTTTCCTCAAGCTTCTCAAGAAGAACCAAGAAGACGAGCTCACGCAGACCAAGAGACAGCTCGAAGAGGTAACGGCACAGCACACGCAGGCTCTCACGTACCTCGACCAAGTCAAGAAGATCATCGCAAGCGCCTCGCAGATCACCAAAGAGAACGAACAGCTCAAGTGTGACATCGTGACGCTGTATAAAGCACTCTGCCAATCACAAGACAAATCTCTCGACCTTGCCGCAGACAACGAGCAGCTCTATGACGACGCCTCAATGTTCGCGGCGGAGCTTGCAAAGGCGGGCTTCGACGTAGGCGGAGGCAACCAAGGAAACATCGCACCGAAAGCGTAAAAATGGAAAGGAGGGGCACCGATTATGCCTAAAGCAACCAACCCAGCGGAAACACCGTTCAACGAGGACGATATCGACACTTCCTTCTACGGAGAAGAGGACGAGAGCGATGAGCTTGAGCCCACAGAGACCGAAGACGAAGAGCCGAAGGAACCCGAGGGAGACGAGGACGACGTCGCTGGATCGTCCGAAAACGAAGAGCAGACCGAAGACGGGAAAACGGAAGAAGAGGAAACTCCGAAGCCAGAGCAGGAAGCCGCTGCACCCGCCAAGGAAGAGAAGAAGGCGCCGCAAAGCGCCGAGGTCAATTCCGAGTTTGCGAGAAGACGTCGAGAGGCTGAACAACAGGAGAAGATCAGAAAGGCGGAAGAAAATGCACGCACCAAAGCGGTTATCGAAGCCGTCGGGATCAACCCCTATACGAAAGAGCCGATCACCGATGCCGAGGACGTCGACCAATACCTCCTCATGAAGAGGATCGAGAAAGAAGGAGGGGACCCGGTTGCAGACTTCCCCAAGTTCGTCAAGAAGCAGAACGCAGAAAAAGCGGCGGCGGCTACAGCCGAAGCCGACCGTGTGAGCGAGCAGAGAAAGGACCTTGAGGACTTCCAAGCCGCTTACCCGGACGTGAAGTTGCAGGATCTTGCTAACGACACCGATTTCGAGACGTTCAGCGATGGAAAGCTCGGCAACAAGCCTTTGAAGGATATCTACGCATCGTACCTCGCCTTCCGCGCGAAGTTGATCGGAGATGGAGAGAAGAAGGCACAACAAAAAGCGGTCTCGAAAAAGGCTAAAGAGAGCGCCTCCGTCGGGAGTCTTGCCAACACCGGCGGCGATGACGGCGGGCTTTACACAATGGAACAGATCCGAGGAATGAGCCAAGATGAGATCGAGGCGAATTTCGAGAAAGTCCAAAAGTCGATGGCAAAATATAAATAAAACGGAGGAAACCACCAAATGAGTTACAACAATTTTATTCCCAATCTGTGGTCGGCGGAGATCAACAGGACGCTCAAAGCGGAATGTGTCTTTGCCGATGGCACCCATCAGAAGATCAAGAAAGGGATGTTTTCCGCAAAAGGTGAAAGCGTGACCTTCGTCGGTATCGGAAAACCGACCATCACGACGATCACCAAGGATCAGAGGAAGAGCGACATCCCGGGAGTCGAGGAGGTCGAAGATACCAGTTTGATTATGCCGATCAACACGATCTCGATCTTCAATTACAAGGTCGGCGATATCGACAAAGCGCAGGCGCAGGGTGATGTTATGGGCGCCCTCAAGAGCGAGACGAACGAGGGGCTCGCCGATGAGGTCGATAAGTACATCGCGAAACTCGCCGCGTCCGGCGACGCAAGAAAGCTCGCGGGGGCGGCTGTCTCAATCACCAATCAGAACGCGATGCAGACGCTCGACAAGGCACTCAAGATGCTTTACAAGAGCAATGTCCGCAAGAGCACCTATGTCGAGGCGATCATCCCCCCGTACTTCTATATTGCTCTCAAGCAGCAGTATCAGAACCTTGACACGAACAACAGCGAAATCTTGAGAAACGGCAAGGTCGGCAAGTACGGCAATATCGTGATCAAGATGAGCAACAACGTCTTCAATGACGGCACTAACGACTTCGTTATGGTCAGAACCCGCCGTGCTATCGGCTATGCGAAGCCCATCACGCACACCGAGGCGTATCGTCCCGAAAAAGGATTTGCGGATGCGGTGAAAGGTTTCATTTTGTATGACGCGAAGATCATCCGTCCCGAAGAGATGGTCGTCGTGAAGTGCACCGATGGCACCGAGGCGTAAGAAGGAGGTGAAACACAATGGCTAATTTCGCAAAGGTTACCCCTATCGATATGGGGCTCGACAGGAATAAGTTCCTCTCCGACGGTCTCGCTCTCGCGAGTGAAGTCTTCACCGCTTGTGCTTCCAACGGCGCAGGTACGCCGAAGTACGGAGCGTACTTCGAGATGACGGAGCGCGACGACAAATACTTGATCATCATCAAGAACGCGAACGCAAGCTCCGCCGCCAAGGACGTCACCATCAAAGCGGGTGGCAATAAGATCTTCGGCAGTGGCAACGACCTCGTTTATGCCGATCTCGCGGCTGGCGATATCCAGCTGGTCAAGATCGACTCCGGGCGCTTTAAGTGCACCGAGAACGTCCCCGCTCTCGCAACGCTCGCGAATATCTCTTCCACGAAGGGATGCGTCGTGATCGAAGGCGAAAGCACCGACATTCAGGTCGCG
>Ga0265300_10001737_pt1 | contig 19875 bp, 7 predicted proteins | sample AusTroGonzalo_MG_FD_193482 | JGI IMG/M metagenome (GOLD analysis project Ga0265300, IMG submission 193482) | Bovine rumen microbial communities from tropical cattle in Woodstock, Queensland, Australia - Gonzalo_03 | ecosystem: Host-associated > Mammals > Digestive system > Stomach > Rumen ...
GAACAACGACACCAAGACTGCCAACGAGTGCACAGCCTTAGCCAACGAGGTGAGCGCCGCCCTGCAGCAGTACGCTATCTATAACCATCCTAAATATGGTAAGATTTATGCCTTTGAGGTGGATGGTTTTGGTAACCAGCACCTGATGGACGATGCTAACGTGCCCAGTTTGCTGGCAATGGCTTACTTAGGTGATGTGGATGTAAACGACCCTATCTATCAGAACACCCGTAAGTTTGTATGGAGCGAGGATAACCCTTACTTCTTCCGTGGTAAGGCCGGCGAAGGTATCGGTGGACCTCATGTAGGCTACGATATGGTATGGCCCATGTCGATTATGATGCGTGCCTTTACCAGCACCGACGATCAGGAGATTAAGGAGTGCCTGCAGATGCTGGTGGATACAGATGCCGGCACAGGCTTTATGCACGAGTCGTTCAACAAGGACAATGCTGCCAATTACAGTCGCCACTGGTTTGCCTGGCAAAACACCTTGTTTGGTGAGCTGATACTAAAACTGATAGATGATGGAAAATTGAACCTGCTCAAAAACATTCATAAATAAAAAAAAAGTTGCGATAGCCTATAGTGATATAGGCTATCGCTTTTTTATTTACTCCCAACCAGGATTCTGTGTAAGAGCAGGATTGTGTTGAATTTCATCCTGTGGGATAGGCCAAAGGAGAACCCACTCAGGAATAGCACCAATCTTAACATTATCTACAGGTTTATTCTGGATCTTCGCACCTGAGAGCGCAACCCAATTGAGTTTTCCAGAATAATCGCCAGCAGCTTCTGGATACAAACGAGTACGACGGATATCATCCCATACTTTGAATTCAACAGGGAACTCGTGCAGACGTTCTGTCAAGATAGCTGTAACAAGTTCATCGCCAGTTGCTGTCTCGGCAGTCAAACCAGCACGTTTACGCACCTGATTCAGATACTCCAACGCTTTTGTGGTGTTGCCTGTACGGGCATAGCCTTCGGCAGCAATCAGCAGTATTTCGGCAAAACGCATGGTAGGGATATTATTGTCGCCACCATGATTCTTAATGATGGCATCCTCATCAAACCACGACCAGATACCAGTATAGTTGAGCGTATGCTCCACACCAGTCTTATCAGTATAGGTATTGAAGAAGAACTGCTTCTCGTGACTTCTGATATCCTCGGGAGCATAACTCTTGAAAATCATATCACATGGATGGTAGGCCTTATGTAACACGTTCATGCTGAACACCTGATTACCATTGGCATCCTTCCAGGTGGTAGCGTCGGAACCGATACTGAGATTAACATACCCGTTACCTATATTATTATTTGAATAATCGTACTCCTTAGCAAAGATGATTTCCTTAGAAGTCTTAGAGGTCTTAATCACATTATAAGCTGAGTTCAGATCGTCGGAACTGCCATTTGCCTGCTCCAGTACAGCAGTACCACCATCAATCACCATCTCGGCCATCTGGGCTGCCTTTTTATAATCTTCGGCACCACCATTCATGGGGAAACCGGCACGCTGAAGATATACCTGAGCCAGAAGGGTTTGTGCCATAGCACGGGTTACACGACAGCCATTATCGTAGAACGACTTGTTGGGAAGTGCCGTTCCCGTAGCGATATCAGTCAGGTCGTCGATGATATGCTGATATACTTCGGCTGCAGAGTTACGCTCTTTGAACATGCCATCGGTAGATGTGTATGGCTCATCCACATAAGGCACATCGCCAAACTCCTTTACTAAATAGAAATAGGCATAAGCACGGAAGAATTTACCCTCGGCCACATAGTTGTCGATAGTAGCCTGATCGAGCACTTCGGTCATCTTGGGCACATTTGCCAATACGAAATTGGCACGGGAGATACCTTTATAGAACTCGTGCCATAAGTTCATGGCTGGACTTGAGAACTTCTCCAATGTATAAGTACAAGCCTTAGCAGCTTCGGCCAACTGTGAATCACCATGGTCGTCGTAGAACAGACCAGAAATAATGCCACCATACATGGTAGCAGTAGGCTGCCAGCCACCACCACTCTGATTCAAATAAGGTACACCACCAAAGTAAAGCGCATCAACACCTGTCTGCGCATCTTCCTTTGACTGCCAGAACTGGCTTGACGATTTCTGATCCAGTGGCTTTTCTTCCAGGAATTCGTCACAAGAAGTAAGACCGAATGTGGCACTTGCCATCATTCCATATATGATATATTTTATTGTTTTCATAAAACAGTTACAATAAGTTGTTTAGAAAGTTACATTAACACCAAAAGAGAACGTTTTTGGACGAGGATAAGAGAAGAACTGACGGTTGGCACCCCAGTTATTACTACCCAGACGTGTTGAGTTATCTGGATCGTAACCCTTATAATCGTCGGAGCAGATGAGCCAGAAGTTGTTCAGGTTAGCATACAGGCGCAAAGCTGAAATACCAAGAGTTCGGCAAGCAGAACCAGAGAAGGTATAACCAAGTTGCAAGAGATTAAAACGCAAGTAAGAACCATCACAAACCCAGTCGGAATCGGCCTGATTGTTGGCGCCCATACCGAAGTTATTCAAACGCAAGGCCTGCTCTACCCCATTGGGATTGTTTACTGGATGCCAAGCCTCCTCGTATAAACGATCGAGACCATTGGTAAGGAAACGAGCCAAGGTAGAGTGATAGTACTCCTGCATAATATCTGCACCCATTGAGAACTGAAGATCAAGCGTAAGGTCGAAATTCTTGTAGTTGAAGGTATTGATGAAAGAACCTGTCCAATCAGGCAGACCATTACCCAATATCTCACGCTGCTTATAAGTAACCTTTTCGCCTACAATAGATGGGATATTCATCGTACTGGCATCCCAGTTCTCGGGGTGACCATCGTAGATACCAGCGCGCTTGTAACCATAGAAAGTAGAAAGCGCTTCGCCTTCGCGGATAAGCATATCGTAACCTACAAAGCCATCTGTAAGAATCTGACGTTTTCCGCTGACTGGATCAACAGAAGCACCCTCATCGAGTTTCTCCACCTTATTCTTATTAAAGCCCAGGTTCAAAGTAGAGGTCCACTGGAAGTCTTTAGTCTGAATAGGATAAGCTGTTACCAGAATATCAAAACCGTGGTTAGATACGGCACCAATGTTGTCCATAATCGAAGAATAACCTGTTGACTCGGGAACAGGACGATTCAAGAGCAGATCAGAGGTGTACTTATAGTAGTAAGAGATGTCAAAATTCAAACGATTCTTGAATAAACCCAGTTCGAAGCCTAAATCCCACTGTGCTGTCTTCTCCCACTTCAGGTTGGCATTAGGCATATTGTCAAGATAAGAAACGGTTACCATCTTACCACCTAAGATAGTGGTTGACTGACTGACAGTAGCCAGAGAACGATAGGTACCAATCTCAGAGTTACCCGTCATACCAAATGAGGTATGAAGCTTTAACTTGCTGATGGTCTCAATATCCTTCAAAAAACTCTCGTTCGAGGCTAACCATCCTAAGCCCACTGATGGGAAGAAAGCATACTTGTTGTTCTGACCAAACTTAGAAGAACCATCATAACGACCCGTTACAGTAGCCATATAGGTATTATTGTAGTTATAGGCCAAGCGTAAGAAGTATGAGTTCATGGCCCACTTATCGTAGTCGGAGCCAACAGATGGCTTCAATGTGCCAGAACCTAGGTTATAGTAGCCATAGTAATCGTCGGTAAAGGTATTGTCGGAAGCACCGAAATAATCATATTTGCGTGCCTGCCAAGAAGCACCAGCCATGGCATTCAGATGATGTTTCCCAAAGTCGTTTACATAAGTAAGATAGGTTTCTTCCTGCCAATAAAGTGAGTTTGAGTTACCTGCAGAAGCTGCACCCTGAGAGGCACCTTGGTCGATAAGCTGATGTGGTTGGAAAGGTGTATATCCCTTACTGCGGTTATTATGGTAGTCGATACCTAACTGGGTTCTCAAATCCAATCCCTTTGCAAGGTGGAAAGTAAGAGCAGCATTTCCGAAGATCTGAGTCTTATACTGTATAACCTGTACACGCTCAAGCAACTCTACTGGGTTGGCAACACCCTCGGGAGAGAATGTCTGATAACCACTATTGGGGTTATCCTTATCTTTAAGTATACCTGTTGTATTAATCATGTTATTCTGTACATACTCACCATTAAGCTGTACAGGCAACCAAGGCAACTGCTCAATCATCGTGCGCAGAGCACCCTGTCCATAGGGATTGTCGGAGGTATGATTACCCCATGAGTGGTTCACCAACAGATTCAATCCTGTAGAAAGCCACTTAGTTGGGTTATCATCGTAGGCCAGTTTTGCATTTACACGCTTATAATAAGTATTGAGAAGAATACCCTGCTGATCGGTAAAGTTAAGGAATGCACCAACCGAAGAGCCATTCTCGCCAGAGCGTTGGATACTCAGCTCATGATTATGAGATACGGCTACACGAGAACACTCGTCCTGCCAATCGGTATCATAAAGCGGATTACCATTGCTATCAAAATAACGGGTATCGGTGAATATCTTCGACAGATCGGTATCAAAGTTCATGCCCTGGAACTGATTAGCATTCTCAAGACCTTGCTTGAAAGCGCTCATCCACTCAGAAGCATTCATGACATCCATCTTTCGGGCCATACTGCTTACCGAAAACGAGCCATCATACTTGATGTGCGCTCCCTTACCGGCATTACCACGTTTGGTGGTTACCATGATAACACCATTGGCACCACGGGCACCATAGATAGCCGCCGAAGAGGCATCTTTAAGCACCTCGATACTCTCGATATCATTAGGGTTGAGGAACTGGAAATCAGTCATGGCAACACCATCTACGATATACAATGGACTAGAAGAGGCATTGATAGTTGAGATACCACGGATAATAACACGCATCTCGCCACCAGGCTGACCGGTGTTATTAAAGATGTTTACACCCGCAGCCTTACCTTTTAAACCTTCCAAGGCATTGAAACCCTGCATTTTCAAGATTTCAGAGCCCTTGGTCGTAGAAGACGAACCTGTAAGGTCGGACTTACGCATCGTACCATAACCTACCACAACCACCTCATCCAGGAGTTGTTTATCCTCCAGGAGTACGATTCGCTGCGAGCCACCTTTACCGAGTTTAATGGTTTGGGCAACATAGCCAATAGACGACACTCGTATCTCGTCGCCAGAAGCTGCATCGATGTCGCACCGGCCGTTAATATCGGTAATGACACCTGTTTTAGAAGACATCATCATCACACTGGCGCCAACAACCGGCTCATTCTGGCCATCAACGACGGTAATGATCACCTTTTTTTGCTGTTGAACAGATGTTACCTCTGTCAACGGTTGGGAAACTGAGTTAGCTAGAACACTGACTGGAGAACCGAATGTCATTGCACCAGCAGAAAGTAGTAATAGCGAAGAACACATCGTCTTCGAGACTTTTCTTTCGCGTTTGTACATAATGTTAATTAGTTAATGTGTTAATAATTAAATATTAAGTAATAAGTATAGTGTTGAATTTACGAGTTGGTGAATGTGGAATTCTGGTTGCAAATATCTGTCTTTTAAAAATAATAGCAGTCCTATCCTCTGCCATTTTTGTCCAAAACACGGTTAATTTCCGCATTTTTCTTTATAACCATAATAAGCGCCCCTCTCGATGTGACTCGGGAGGGGCGCGATGTTAGGTTTGGGGAAATTGGCTATTTTTTGAACAAATGTGGGATAAACTCGTTGAGACCACGGCGCCAGGTGAGCCACTCGTGGGCGGTACCCTTCGACTCATTTGAATCTACCTTGATACCCAACTCACGCAGCTGCTTAACGATATCACCGCTCTTGATGAAGTCTTCCTCGCCCCAGTTCATATACATATAATGTATCTTCTTATTGAACTCATCGGCGTTGGCAAACACACCATCGTAGGCAGTCTTCACATCGAGACCGAAGATAGCACCGCTGAAGGTTCCGAGCCAAGCAAACTTATCGAGATTGGTCAGTACAACATCGAAGGTCTGATGACCACCCCATGACAAACCTGCCATAGCACGGTTCTCGCGATCGCTCTTAGTGCGGTAGTTGCTATCGATATAAGGAATAAGGTCGTTCAGCAGTACAGGATAGAACGAAGCACCATAGGCGCTGCGACCAGCCTGATTGTTACCACCACCGAATGGAGCCTTGATATCGCCACTCTCCATGACCACAATCATAGGTACAGCCTCGCCCTTGGCAATGGCGTTATCCATGATGTGTTGCATGTGGCCCTGCTTGCTCCAGCCAGTCTCGTCCTCACCCATACCATGCTGCAGGTAGAGCACGGGGTAACGCTTCTTGGCATTCTTAGCCAGCTCGTACTCGGCTGGGGTATAAACCATAGCGTGGCGCCAGGTCTTCTGCTCGTTGCTGTAGTAGTAGATGCTACGAACCTGACCAGCGGGCACACCCTGCTGTGGACGGTAGTAGTCGCCCTCAGAACCCTCGGGAATCTCGATACCACCGGCCTCACGGTTACAGCCGAAGAAGGTCTCGGTTGAAGGATCGATGAAGTTCACACCGTTGATATTCATGAAATAATAGTGGAAACCAACGGGCAGGGGATCGGTAACAGCCATGAAGTTGCCCTTACCATCGCGCTGCATGTCGTATTTCTTGTTGCAGATGTCGAGCACCACCTTGCGGGCTTCGGGAGCTGCGATGCGGAAATAAGCACGACCTTCCTTATCAACCTTGGGGAACTCGTTACCAGGAACGGTTGTCTCGGCAATGAAAGCATCGGCAGGAACCTCAATCTGCTTAGGCATCTCGATATAGGGGCGCTTGGGCTCGTAACCCAGGTGACGGGCTACAGCCTCGCCATAACGGCAACCTAACTCACGATAGCCAGCGGCATCGAAGTGCAGACGGTCGGGACCATTGGTACAACCATCCGAAGAGATGACCTGCGAGGTGTGCAGGGTAAGAGGCAACTCATCAATCTGCTTCTTACAACCGATACATACACCCTTACCATCGGCCTGAACAATGTTTCCGGCATAGAGGTTTACCTCCTCGGGCTTCAGGTTCAGATCGCCACACAGATTGTCGTAAACCTGCTTAACCATACCTGCCCACTTGGGATCGCCGGTATTGGTCTCGCCCTGGTGCATCAGGATACCCTTGATAACACCATCCTTCTGAGCCTTCTTAGCCAGTGTAACCAAGCGCTCATAGGGATTGTTATCGTAAGCAGCCAGCATACCCTTCATCCAGTTGGGAGCTACCTTCAGGTAGTTCTGGATGCTATCAGGCAGGAAGCCCTTGATATCGATACCACCGATAGCCACGTGGATGACACCAATCTTAATATTCTCAGGCAGTGAAGCCACGAGGGTACGACCGAACCAGTCGGCGGGAGTCAGACCAGTGTTTGGACGACAGAGAGGAGCCGAAGCCTCGCACCACTCACCCATCTTACGACCCTTTTCGGGGAAATCGACAGCGGGCATCAGGAGGAAGCGTGGACCAGGACTAGTCAAATCCTGAGCCTCGGGACGGGCATTACCCTCCATGTTTGACTGACCGAAACACAGGAAAATGTAGAAATTAGGATCGGGCTTGCCAACCTGTTCGGTAGCAGCCTTCTTAGGAGCGGCCTTACGTTTCTGGGCCGACATGCTGGCGGGCAAAATGAGCAATGCCGATGCCAACAGGATAGTTTTTAAAGTTGATTGATACATTTTAATTGAGTTGATATAAAGTTATTATTTAAGTTTTTTCTTTCCACCAACGATGTAGATGCCACGAGGCAGCGCATCCCACTGCTGAAGGGTTGCTATCTTGATGCCCTGAAGCGTATAAACAGCATCGTTATCCACAGAACGCTCTACCTTATGAATACCCGCTGTAACGCTGGATTTCAAGAAATCGAAATAGGCTGGCGCATCGTATTTGGCTGGGGCAGCATCCTTCAGGTATTTGCCCGTAGCCATATTCTTCAATGTAAAGCCCTTGCCACTCTCATATTTTATTTCCCACACAGCGCCATCTTTGACATCTTCGCCATTCTGGTTGTTCAAACCGAGAATAAAGCTACACCAGCCTGTTGTTGGCTGAGAATTAAGATAGCCTGGCTTGCCATAAACGCTGTATTCGCTACCGTTCAACGTCATCAAACGCAACAGATAACAACCATCACGACCAGAAATAGCCTCGGCCTTAAACATATAACCGCTGATACTCTTGTTATTGATGACGCCCAGAGGATCGCCCATGTCAAGATTCTGATTCTCAGGACCATAAAACATCTTCTGACTCTCCTTATTCACGATAGCAAAAGGCTGGTCGGTTATATCCGAAAGACTGCTCAAAGCTGTCAGGGCGCCTAAATCAAGACCGGTAACCTTTACCACAAACGATTTCTTCCAAATGGTACCCTGCACATCGGTATATGAGGCCTGTACCTGGGCTTCGCCATTGGCCAATGCACGTATAGAACCATTCTTGACTTCAACCACCGAGGGCTGATCTACTTCATAGGTGGCTACATCAGAGATATCCTTCGTATGGCCATCGCGATAGAGCACATTCAGCAAGATCTTGGTCTTATCGCCAATCATCAAATCGAATGACTCCTGATCAGCCTTCAGCGATTCGATGGTATAGAAGTCGCCAGTCTCAGCCTCGTCGTCAGCATGGGGATAGTTCACTGTATAATAGTCGGCATACCAATCCATGCAAGCCTTACCACAGGCCTCTTCAAGACCATTAAAAGCAGGATATACGTTGCCCGTAGAGAGCAACTTATCGATATCGAACAAACAGCCTGTTCCCGACAGCGTCATCGAGATATTACCATAATAGTCGAGCATAGCCTTGTAAGCCTTACCCCACTTAGAGGTAGAACCTGTTGACCATGTACCATAGTTGGGTTGCACCCACTCGTTATGCTCATTATAATGACCTTGAGCCGAGGGGTTCTCGGGACTCCAATCAACCTCGGTAATAATAATCGGGTTGGTATCAACTACAGGCACCTGCTTATGGAACTGCTCAATCTTGTTCTGTGGATCGGGATTGGCATCGCTGCAGCCATACCATCCAGTATAGTCATGAACGGCATAACCGATGTTATCGCCCTCGATAGGATAAGTAGCATAACTGGTATAGTTGGCCTGCCATCCAGTACCAGGCGCCCAGATAATACCCGTAAAGCCGTTTTCGCGGATCTTATTGACGATAGGCTGGAAATAGTCATGGAGCGCTTTGGGATCGTCCTGATTCTGGGCATTTCTCAAGTTAACAGGTTCGTTGGCCAACTCAATACTAATCTGACCGGCATGATCCTTCACAAATTCCTGCTGAGAGAACACATCCCATACATACATCAGATACTGATTATAATAATCGCCCACCTTCAAGTCATGAGGACATACACCGGGAGGGCGTACTACTACGTACATACCATATTTCATAGCCATCTCGGCCAACTTCAGATATAGCTGTGGCATGTATTTCTGATAGCGCTCGGGATTAAACTTCTTGATGTCTGCCTCGCCCGACGCATCGGAAGCCTGTCCTACTGAGCCTGCATAAACATAACCATCGGCAGGATCGTTGGTCCAAGCAGGATCCATGTGCAAACGGAACACATCGCACTTAGCCTTCTCCATGCCTTTGAATAGTTTTTCAAAATAAGCCAGACAGTTAGTAACGCCTGTATCATTATAGTGGTCCCACCAACCAAGTGCCTTGGAACCCTCCCAGCGTCCACCATTAAAATAATTACTGGGCGTATCCATCACACCATGGAGCACCACTTGGTTTCCATGTTTGTCAACAAGCCATCTTCCCTCAGTATGGAGCGAGGGCAATGGCTTGACTCCCTGAGCTCCTGCGCCAAGCGCACATAGAAATGTTATCAGAGTAAATATACGTTTCATCAATGTTTCAGTTTATTCAGGGTGCAAAGGTACGCAGTTTTCAGAAAATACCTTTTTCAATGAGTTACATTTACTTTTGTATGCGTATCATCACCCCCTAACAAGCACTTTTTTACCTTGTTTTTGAGTTTATTTAAAATTCTTTTGTATCTTTGCATCCAGAAACTTCAATTACTTGGAACAGTATATGAGACAGACAAAGATTTGGATATTCCTGATGGTGATGGCAGGCGTGTTGATGGCAGCCTGCAACAATGAGGAGCAGAACGGACAGATGAGTGAAGCCGACAAATTGATTGAGAACACTCAGAAGACCAAGAACTACCCAGAACTGCTGAAGGTGGTTGACAGCTTAGAAACCATCGGCAGTATCACCCCCACCAAAGCATACTATTGGCGAGGCTATGCCTGCGACAAGATGAAACGACAGCGCCTGGCCGAGTTCTACTGGAAAGCATCACTCGATGCGGCAGAAAACGCAACCAGCAGCGACGAAATGGATTACTATGCCAAGTCGGCCAGTCGTCTGGTTAACATGCTGGCCGTAAGAGGCGACTACGAGGAGGGACTGAATGCTGCCGTACCTGCAGCCAACAAACTGGAGGAGCTTCACTGCGACAGTACCAGCGATTACCTGAACATACTTATATATATAGGTTGCTGTCAGGAGGGCTTAGGCACAGCCAATGGTAATAGCGATGGTTTTAATAAGGCTTACCAGCGGCATAAGGAAAACATAGAGACCTTCCACAACGATGTGGTCTATAAAGATGGAATCACCGGTCTCATCAATATTACCTATAATTATATATATGCAAAGAAATGGCAGGAGGCCCTGACATGGACCACCCGCTTTGGACAGATACTGAGCGAATATGAACAGCGACCTGATGCCGATGCCGACTTTATCGACCGACAGCTGGCCCGCTACGATATCTACCAGGCGCTTGCCCTACTAGGTTTAGGTCAAACCGAAGAAGCTGCCAAAGCCTACGAAAAGTTCCAGAGTACCCGTTACAGTAACACACCTAAGGGACGTATCGACGCTAACGACTATCTGACAGCCGCTAACCGCTGGGATGAGGCTGCCGAACACTATCGTAGTCTGGATGCGATGATGGGCGAAACGCCGCAGAATTACTCGTTGGAGAATATCGAGAACCTGGTGCTGAAGAAATACCGCACAAACCTGTTGGCAGGTCGACGCGACTCAGCCATTCAGGTAGCACTCAGTATCAGTAACGCATTAGGTCAGGCGATTGCCAAGTCGAAGAAGATAGAAAATGAAGAGCAGGCTGTGATTGTAAAGACCGTAGAGAAAATGACAGAGCAGGAAGCTAAGAAGAATCGCAAATATCAATTCACAATAGCTTTCGGTATAGCCATCGTCATACTCTGTCTAATAGCCTATGCACTCATCCGACGCCGTATGGCCCATCAGCTACAGGCTGCCTACGAGGATCTGAAATACGACTACGACCGCATGGAAGCCGATACGGCAGTGAAAGAACGCGAAGCCTCAGAATTCCGTATCGCCCAGAATATACAACGTGTGATTGCACCTCGACTGTTACCAAAGTATAAGTCGTTCGACCTATGGAGCGCCATAAAAATGGGCCAGATGGAAGGTGGTGGTGTGATGGACTACTGTGTACGCGACGGCAAACTGTTCTTCTGTGTAGGAGAATCAGGCGTAGAAGGTGTCAAAGCATCATTGCTCACAACCATCGTCAAAGCACAGTTCCGTACAGCAGCCACTTTCGAATCGCAGCCCGACAAGATTATGTCGGCTATCAACAACGCATTGGCACAGAAAGAAAACAAGGGTATCGATATACGTCTGTTTATTGGTGTACTCGACATTTATAATGGCAAACTGTACTTCTGTAATGCCAGTCATGCAGCTCCACTGTTGGTAAGCAACGAGTTGCACCACCTGCCTGTAGAGCAGAACGTGGCCATAGGCGAAGAACCCAACTATGCCTACGAGGCACAGGAGATTACAATGCTGCCTGGCACCATGATATTCATGAATACCGAAGGACTTATTAAGGTAAAGAATGCCGAGCACCGTGTGTTTAACGAGAAACGTATGTTAGGATCGGCACTGCAGGCCATGAAGCTGGATCCACGACCAAAGCCCTTTATCGAGAACATGCTGGATGCCGTACACCGCTTTGCCGGCGACTTCGAACAGCGTGATGATATGGCCCTGTTGGCCATCCGTTTCAAGGGTGCTACCAAACTGGAGCAGAAAGCCGACGAGGACTTAGAGCCCGAGGTTGAACCCGAAGTAGAAGCACCAGCTGCTCCACAGCAGCCAGAGCCAGCAATCGCTACTGAGCCCATACCTGAGCCACAGGTATTCGAAGAACCCAAGGTATATGATGAACCAGAGTTCTACGACGAGCCCGACGTAATCATCGAAGATGCCGAGGCAACAGAGATACAATAGATAAACATTTTGCAAAAACATATTCAAAAGGTGCTGCGCAACACAACGCAGCACCTTTTTTAATATTATTAGAAGTTTAAAAATGGTAAACGTTTAATGAGGCGATATTATTAAAAAGTAACTAGAACTTTATCAAATGTTACATTTTTGAACAATTTGGCAATTTTACAAACTCTACGTTACAAAAAATAAACTAAATGAGTTAAATTTATAATATATTTGCAACCGAATTTAAAACCAATAACGCGGAGAGTTCTCGAAAACTTAACGCTATCGCCTGAAGAGAATTCAGCCAAATAACATATTCAATTATCTAACTAATTAAATTAATTATGTGGAATTTTAAATCAATCCAAAAGCCGTTAATGGCACTGTTCCTGCTCTGTTTGTTCCCACTGGGAGCGCTGGCTCAGAGCTTGATCAAGGGAACGGTGAAAGATGTATCTGGCGACCCGATCATTGGTGCTAGTGTAAAAGTACAGGGATCAAAATCGGGCGTCATTACGGATTTCGATGGTAACTTCAGTGTTCCAGCAGCGAACAACGCTACACTGGTTATCAGCTACATTGGTTACACAACCGAAACAGTAAAGGTTAGTGGCCGCAACAATCTCTCTATTACTCTTAGAGAAGACGCACAGACTCTGAATGACATCGTGGTCATCGGTTATGGTGTTCAGAAGAAGTCAGACTTGACCGGTTCTGTAGCATCTGTAAAGGCTGAAGACCTGAAGAACCGTTCTACCACTGATGCAGCTGCTGCTTTGCAGGGTAAGGCTGCCGGTGTACAGATTCTGAACAGTTCTGGTAAGCCAGGTCAGGGTGCTTCAATCCGCGTACGTGGTTATTCTTCTAACTCTAGCAACATTGGTCCTCTGTTGATCGTTGACGGTCTGCAGGTATCAAGCATCCAGTACCTCGATCCTTCAATGATTGAGTCTATGGAGGTGCTGAAGGACGCTGCTTCGGCTGCCATCTACGGTGCTGAGGCTGGTAACGGTGTTGTTCTGATCACCACTAAGAGCGGTGCAAAGAGCAAGGGTCAGGGTTCTATCACTTACGAGGCTAAGTTCACCAACCAGGGTCTTGGTCACGTTGGTAAGCTCCTGAACGCTTCTCAGTTCAAGGATTGGATGACCATGCAGCTGGGTGCTGAGCGCGTAAACGCTGATTTGGCTGATGCCCAGAGCCTGTACGGTTGGAATCCCAACACTGATACAGATTGGATGAAAGAATATTTCGAGAACACATGGGCACAGCAGCACACTCTGACTTTCCAGGGTGGTAACGACCGTGGTTCTTACTTCCTGAGCACAAGCTATGTAAATCAGGATGGTATCGTAAAGGGCAACAAGGATAAGTACGAGCGTCTGACCGCTCAGATCAACGCCGACTATAAGATCAAGGATTGGTTGCAGATTGGCACAAACACTGCTATCGAGAAGTGGTCTTCACGCGGTGTATCTGAGAACGGTTACGGTTCTTCGTTCGAGATGTTGCTTCTGTTGGATCCTCTGACTCCAATGTATTGGACCTCTCGCAACCAGATGCTGGGTGAGTATGCATCATACTACGATGCTATTCAGGCTGGTAATTCAAGCTACACCCTCTTTGGTGACGAAAACGGCTACTATGCAACCTCTTACTTCAACCAGCGTCTTGCCGGTGCTAACCCATTCTCTCAGCGCGACCGTGCTGAAGGCAGAAACGAGGGTGTAAACGTAAATGGAACTGTATTCATGAACGTTACTCCTATCAAGCAGGTGACATTCACTTCTCGCCTCGGTTATCGTTTGTCATTCAACAATAGCTCTGATTGGCAGTATCCTTACTACCTGAATGGTCAGACCAAGGGTGACAACTACACTATCAATGGTGCAAGCAACAACTCTACCTGGTACCAGTGGGAAAACTTCATCAACTACAACCAGGACTTCGGTAAGCACAATGTAGGTGCCATGGCCGGTATGTCATTCCGCCAGTACAACTCTAACGGCGTAAGCGCAAGCGCTTCTGGTCCCGACATCCTGAAGGCTTACGAGCCAAACTTCCGCTATCTGAACTGTGTAAACGGTAACGATGATACTGTTAAGAGCTTCAGCGGTCAGCCTAACATGACTCGCGCACTCTCTTACTTCGGTCGTGTTCTCTATAGCTACGACAACCGTTATAGCGTACAGGGTAACTTCCGTGCTGACGCATTCGACTCTTCTAAGCTGTCTAAGGACAACCGTTGGGGTTACTTCTTCTCTGGTTCTGCAGGTTGGACATTCTCTAACGAGAAGTTCTTCAAGGACAATGTTGATTCAAGCATCATGTCGTTCGGTAAGATCCGCGCATCTTGGGGTACTAACGGTAACGTAAACGTACTGAACAACTACGCTTACACCGCAGGTATCAACACCAACGGTCAGTGGTATCAGTATGGCGCAACAAACGCTGCTTCTTACGGTTCAATGCCTAACGGTATTGCTAACCCCGACCTGACATGGGAAAAGTCACAGCAGTTCGACCTCGGTGCTGACTTCCGTTTCTTCAACGATCGTCTGGCCCTCGGTATCGACTGGTATAAGAAGAAGACTAAGGACCTGCTCGTATCAGCTCCTGCTATGCCTGAGTCAGGTGTATCTTCTCTGACTATCAACGCCGGTGAGGTAGAGAACAGCGGTCTTGAGGTTGAGCTCTCTTGGAAGGACAACATTGGTGACTTCAGATACAGCATCTCTGGTAACTTCGCTACTCTGCACAACGAGGTAACTTACCTCGATCCTTCTATCGAGCGTATCTCTGGTGCTACTGTTGAGGGTGCAAGCCCTGAGGTTGTACGCTGCTACTTCGAGCAGGGTCAGCCAGTATGGTACATGCGCGGTTATAAGTACGCTGGTCGTGCTGCCGACGGTACTGCTCAGTACTACACCAAGGATGGTAACATCACCAACGACCCACAGGCTGAGGATATGACCAACGTTGGTTCTGGTCTGCCTTCTCTGACCTACGGTATCACTCTGAATGCTGAGTATAAGGGCTTCGACCTGACCATCTTCGGTGCTGGTGAGGCTGGTAACGATATCTACTACGGTCTGTATCGTACAGGTTACAACAACATCGCTAAGGGTATCTACGATGACTTCAAGACTGACAAGATGCCAACTGCAGCCTCAGTTGCTGGTAGCGGTACATTCTGGCGTTCTTCTGCTATGGTTTACAGCGGTTCATTCTTCAAGCTGAAGCAGATTCAGCTGGGTTACACCCTGCCAACCAACCTGACTAAGAAGGTTTATATGCAGAACGTACGTGCTTACGTATCTCTTGACGACTTCTTCACATTCACCAAGTATCCTGGTCTCGATCCAGAAACCTGCACACAGGAGTACAACTGCCCAGGTCTCGACAAGGGTGTTTATCCTAACATGCGCAAGCTCGTTCTTGGTTTAAGTGTTACATTCTAATCCAATAAATTTAAATACCGAATATAAATATGAAAAAAATATTTTTATCTGTAGCTGTGCTCACTGCAGGCATGATGTTTACATCGTGCAATCAGGATCTGCTCGACATCGAGCAGAAGGCTACCAGCAGCACTGAGAACTTCTATAAAACAGATGCCGATGCCGAGTCTGCCGTTACAGCCATGTATGCTACATACATTGGTGAGATCGGTGGTACTGAGGGTATTTGGAATGCCTATATCATGGGTTTGAACTACTCTGCTGACGATGTATTCGCAGCTGGTGGTGATATCAACGACCACGCTGACTTCCGTATTCTGAATGAGATGCGTTACGACCCAAGCTCTGGTCCAATCGGAACTCTTTACAACCACATCTATAAGTCTATCTACTCTGCCAACCTGGTTATCAACTATTTCGGCGAGACAGCTGATACACCAGCTAAGAGAAAGGCTGTAGCTGAGGCAAAGGTAATGCGTGCATGGGCACACATGCTGGCTGCACAGGTTTACTATCAGCCACCTATCGTTGACCATCTGATTACTACCGACAAGCCAACCAACGCTGAGTCACAGAAGGCTATCTTCGACTTCTGCGTGAAGGATTGTGAAGAGGCTATGGGCGACCTGCCTGAGCGTCAAGGTCAGAGCGACAAGGAAGGTGCTTGGCGTGTAACTAAGGGCTTTGCACAGTTCGTTGCCGGTAAGGCTGCTCTGTTCGCTGGTGATAACGCTAAGGCTGCCAGCCTGCTGAAGCCACTGGTAGAGTCTTCAAACTATGCACTGGTTCCCGGTGAGCGTTTCCGCGACCTGTTCCACATTGAGGGTGACGGCTGCGAGGAGAAGATCTTCGAGTTCAACTATACCACTAACACCGCTATCGGTGGTACATGGGGTGGTAGCATTCAGCGTGGCCGCTGGATGGTTGCCAACGTACTGAACTGGCGTGGTGATGATATCCAGGGTGGTGGTAAGAGCCCACTGATCTGCTCAACCGGTGGTTGGGGCGGTGGTTCTATCAACCAGGACTTCGCTCACAAGATGCTTGCTAATGATGGCGACAGCTATCGTCGTAAGGCTACATTCCTGACCTCTGACGAGTTCTTCTATGATGAGACTCTTTGCGGTTGGAAGAGTGACGCAACCAAAAAGACACGTGCCGAGAAGGAGTTTGACCCAGATCGTGGTATCACTAAGTCTGCAGGTTCATTCTCTCGTAGCGACGTGATGGAGGTAAAGATGATGTGCCATCCTAATGATGTTGACCTCTCTGTAGGTGACAACTGTAACAACACTAACCTGTGTCTGGCTCGTCTGGGTGAGGCTTACCTGCTCTACGCAGAGGCTTGCTTGGCATCTGGCAACAGCACAGAAGCTCTGAAGTATGTGAACAAGATCCAGCAGCGTGCTGGCTCAAAGACCATCTCTTCTTCTGTAGACCTCACAACCATCCAGGACGAGAAGGAGTATGAGCTCTGGTTCGAGGGTTGCCGTTGGTTCGACATCGTACGTTGGGGTATCGCTAAGCAGTGCTACGACAAGGTGCTCGACAACATTCCTCTGCAGTGGGATGAGTACTTCCAGTCAGGTGGTACCAAGCCTCACAAGCTGACTTACAAGATTCATCATCCATTTGCTGATGCTGGTATCAAGCTGGAGTTCGTAGCTGGCAAGCACGAGTACTGGCCAATCCCACAGACCGTTATCGAAATCAACGATCAGATGCATCAGGTTCGTGGTTGGGCTAACAACTAATTGATTGGATGTTTAAGAAATGAAATATAGTAGTTAGTATTAGACACATTGTTTTGGTATTTCGAAGGTGCTGCGTCGCGAGATGCGGCACCTTTTTTGTGCTAAAAGCAACATTTACCCACATATTAAAAGAAATTAACAGGAATGATATAAATCAAAAAGAATTTGTTACAAGAAATAAAGTGAGATAATCGTTTTTTGTCGTATATTTGCACCGTGTTACGATAAGAGTGACATGAGTGATAGTCAACCATAAACCTTTTACCACTATCCCGAAGCTTCTCTTACCAATCATAAGAATCTGACCATACGACTATACAGATTAATACTAAAAAAGACTTGTTTTGGTTTTATTTGTAAGATGCTGCGTTGTGACAACGCGGCATCTTTACGAAGAGGAATGTTACATTCTGTTTTGCATTTGTAACATATATATAAAAAAAGGTAATCATAGATTAAACGTTTCCCAAATAAAACACTCAAATAACTGAATTCTAACGATTAAACGTATTACTATACATTATCTATAATAAATAACAAACCATTGCCAATGAAGAAAATTTGTATTTCTTTACTGATGTCTGTGCCTCTGGTATCATTAGCACAGAATCCGGTAATCCGCGACCAATTCTCGGCAGACCCGACGGCTCGCGTATTCAACAACAAAGTGTATCTCTATCCATCGCACGACATCATGCCACCCGCTGGTCAGCGACAGGACTGGTTCTGCATGGAAGACTACCACGTATTCTCATCAGAGAATCTGACCGATTGGACAGATCATGGTGTGATTGTAACCCAGAACAAAGTGCCCTGGGTACGTCCTAACTCGTACTCGATGTGGGCACCCGACTGTGTGTACAGAAACGGCAAGTACTATTTCTATTTCCCATCTGCTCCCGCCGAGGGAAAGGGATTTGGATTTGGTATCGGCGTAGCTATTGCCGACAATCCTGAGGGTCCATTCATTCCAGAGCCAGAGCCCATCAAAGGCATCAGCGGTATCGACCCCTGCGTGCTCCAGGCTTCGGATGGTAATGCTTACATTTTCTGGGGTGCAGGACGTTGCGCCAAACTTAAGCCCAACATGAAGGAGCTGGCCGACGACACACCAACAGAGAAAGTAAAATTTGGCGAGCGTGAATTTGAAATGAAAGGTGTGAACTGCCTGAAGGGACTGCCAAGTCGTCAGGCCGAAGGTCCATTCGCTTTCGAATATAATGGTAACTATTATCTCACCTATCCTTATGTAAGAGAGAATACCGAGGTTCTCGGTTATGCCATGAGTAAGAACCCAATGGGTCCTTATGAGTACAAAGGATTGATTATGGCCGAGCATGCTAACGGCTGCTGGACCAACCATCACAGTATTATCAACTACAAGGGTCAGTGGTATCTGTTCTATCACCACAACGATTTCTCACCACGTGACGACAAGCGTCGTTCGGTATGTATCGAAAAGTTGTACTTCAACCCCGACGGAACCATCCAGGAAGTGAAGCCAACCATGCGTGGTGCAGGTATCAACGAGGCAACAGAGAAGATTGAAATCGACCGCTACAGCGAGGCCAGCAATGATGTAACCACATCGCTGATCGACACTGTTAATACATTCCGTAGTTACCAGGCCACACTCCCCGTAAAGGGCAGCTGGATTAAGTATAACGACGTAAACTTCGACTGTCTGACCGAGGGATACCTGATTGTAAATGCCAAAGCAGCCGGCAATACCACACTCTACGTACGTGAAAAGGCAGCCAACGGCAAGATTATCGCTAAGATCGACATGACCGTGAAGCCCGAGAGTCCTGCTGGCGCACCAGCTATGTTCCGTCGCGACTTCAGTAACCAGTGGCTCACACTGACAGCCCCATTAGAGTACATGCCTAAGGGTGTCACCGACCTGGTAATTACCTGTGAGGGGGATGCTGGCGTTAGCGTTGACTGGATTCAGTTCAAGAACCGTCCTAAGTACTTCTCAGCTGTTACCACACCTACAGCTAAGCCCGATGACGAGGGATTCATCCGTCGCTGGTTGCTCCTGGAGCCTATCGACAAGCCCAATAGCGGCAACACCGTATTCACCGACTCATATCTGCGCGAGCACTTTAACACAACGTACTTCAAGGGCCAGCAGACCATCGTTCCAAAGAACGGCCAGAAGGTGAAAGCAGAATACAAGAAGGTAGAGGTTGCTCCTGGCTTCGGCCGTGGATTTGGTCAGCAGGAGCCTGCCGAGCCAAAGGTAACAACCGTTAAGCAGACACTGACATGGCACGCTCTCGACAGTGAGAACATG
>Ga0265300_10001740_pt1 | contig 19859 bp, 14 predicted proteins | sample AusTroGonzalo_MG_FD_193482 | JGI IMG/M metagenome (GOLD analysis project Ga0265300, IMG submission 193482) | Bovine rumen microbial communities from tropical cattle in Woodstock, Queensland, Australia - Gonzalo_03 | ecosystem: Host-associated > Mammals > Digestive system > Stomach > Rumen ...
CGTGGATGCCTTCAACGACCCGCTCATCGACAACAAGGACTCCAAAAAGAGATACCGCGCCGATGTGCTGATTGAGGACCATATCCAGAAAATTGAGGATAAAATCAATAAAGAAGTCGAAAAAGCCAAAAAGCGCTTCGAGAACTTCGACGAAGATCTGTACCGCAAGACCAACCAGCGTGTGGTGGAATACCAGCAGAAAATTGACGACATCACGGCCCGCTATGCCGAGCTGATGAACAATACCGACTTGGCCGGCCTGAAGGCCCTGATTGAGGAATTAGGCATTGTATGCCCGATTTCAGGTACCAAGAACTGGACCGACGTGCGCCAATTCAACCTGATGTTTGCCACCCAGATGGGCTCCGTGGCCGAAGGTGCTGACACCATCTACCTGCGTCCCGAGACCGCCCAGGGTATCTTTGTGAACTTCCTGAATGTCTATAAGACCGGAAGAATGAAAATTCCGTTTGGCATCGCCCAGATTGGCAAGGCTTTCCGTAACGAGATTGTGGCCCGCCAATTCATCTTCAGAATGAGAGAATTCGAACAGATGGAGATGCAGTTCTTCGTCCGTCCCGGCGAGGAATTGAAGTGGTTCGACTACTGGAAACAGACCCGTATCAAATGGCATCAGGACTTGGGTATCGCTCCCGAGAACTACCGCTTCCACGACCACGAGAAGCTGGCTCACTATGCCAATGCCGCTACCGACATCGAATTCAAGTTTCCCTTCGGCTTCAAGGAACTGGAAGGCATCCACTCTCGTACCGACTTCGACCTCAGCCAGCATGAAAAATATTCCGGAAAGAAACTCCGTTTCTTCGACCCCGAGACCAACGAAAGCTATGTGCCTTACGTCATCGAGACCTCTATCGGTGTGGACCGTATGTTCCTGGCCGTTTTCAGCCATGCTTACACTGAAGAGAAGCTGGAGGACGGCTCTACCCGCGTGGTACTGCGCCTGCCCGCCAAATTGGCACCTATCAAGGCCGCTGTGCTGCCGCTGGTGAAGAAAGACGGTCTGCCCGAAAAAGCCCGCGAGGTCATGGACATGCTGAAACCTTACATGATGTGCCAGTACGATGAGAAAGACGCCATCGGCCGCCGCTACCGCCGTCAGGATGCCATCGGCACCCCCTACTGTATCACCATCGACAACCAGACAATGGAGGACAATACCGTTACCATCCGCGAACGCGACAGCATGGAACAGAAACGAGTGCCCATCAAAGAACTGCTTTCTGACATCAAATTCTAAAGACCGTTACCCTCATGCCGCACCCGATTCTCCAACTAAAGAACGGCATCAAACTCATTCATAAGGAGATAAACTCACCGATTTCGCATTTCGGCATATTGGTGAATGCTGGCACCCGCGATGAGGATGAAAACAAAATGGGTATTGCCCACTTTGTGGAACATACCATTTTCAAGGGCACCCAGAAGCGCAGCGCCCACCAGGTGATACGCCGTTTGGAAGATGTGGGCGGAGAGCTGAACGCCAGCACCTCCAAGGAAGAGACCTATTTCCACGCCTCTTTCCTGTCCGCCGACTATCCACGGGCGGTGGAACTGCTGGCCGACATCTTTTTCCACTCCACTTTCCCCGAGCAGGAACTGGAAAAGGAAAAAGACGTGGTGATTGAGGAAATCAACTATTACAAGGACACCCCTTCGGAGCTGATTATCGACGACTTCGAGAGCATGGTGTACCAAGGACATCCAATGGGGCGCAATATTCTGGGCACCCGGAAGGATGTGAAGCATTTCAAGCGCGAGGACATCCTGAACTTCATCCGCCGCAACTACGCCCGCAACAATATCGTGCTGGCCTCCGCCGGCAATATCAGCGAAAGACAGCTGCTGCGGCTCTGCGAGCGATATTTTACGGATGAACAATTAGTGGAGTCTCCCTCACCCAGAACTCCGTTTGACAACTACCAGCCCCAACACCAGCGGGTGAACAAGCACAGCAACCAATCGCACATCATGATCGGCACACCAGCCTACGCCATTACCCGTGACGAGCGCACCGCCTTCCAGTTGCTCACCAACCTGCTGGGCGGACAAGGCATGAACACCCGCCTGAACATGGCCATCCGCGAGAATAAAGGACTGGCTTACAGCGTGGAAGCGGTCTATTCGCCCTTCTCCGATACCGGCCTGTTCACGGTCTATATCGGCTGCGAGCACGATACCATTGAGCAATGTGTCAATCTCAGCTATAAGGAGTTCAAAAAACTGTGCCAGAATAAGTTGGGCACGATGCAACTACATTATGCGAAAAAACAGTTCATCGGACAGATTGCCATCACCAACGAGGCCAAGCTCAACGAGATGATCTCGCTGGGACGTACCGCCTTATTTTTCGATGAAGTGGAGAGCACTGAGGAATCACTTGCCCGCCTGGAAGCCCTCACCGCCGACGAATTGCTGCACGTAGCCAACGAAATCCTCATTCCCGACCAAATGTCCACCCTAATATTCGGCAAACCATGAAAACCCTCAAAATCTTTTGCATAGCCTGCACTCTGCTGTTTCTCGCAGGAGCCTGCAAAACCAAAGCGCCTGTCGAGGAAGGCATTATCCTTGACGAGGACTCCGTTTCCGCCTTCGCCATGCAGATTGAGCAATCGGTACTGAACGGAAATCCAGATACCTACAACAAGGCCTTTGACAAAGAATACCTCAAAACACTTATCCGCGACAACTCCATCGTGAACAGTAGTCTGGACGCCGACTTTGGACAGAATTTTTTCGAGAGCAACTTCCATGCCGGCGACGAAGCCGTGGCTATGGTGGACCATGGCGGCGATTTCAAATTTGTGCGCTACTATCTGAATACTGAGGACAGCTCCCACCACGTGGTTTTTAGAACTTACAACGACTTCATTCTCAACTTTTTCGACTATGTGGTGGACACATTGGGAGGCAATATCGTCATCAAAGACGGTTTTATCTATAACACCGGAAATCTTCTGTCAGACAACATCAGAGAGAACATCCTGCTGAATGTGCTCTATAAGACCAATCCGGAAGGCATCACCTCCATTCTCAGCCAAATCAAAGAGTTTAGCGACCACGGCAAGCACAAGGAAGCGTTGCAGCTGCTGAATGAACATGAAACGGAACTCAAAGACCTGTCATATTACTGGCAACTGTACATCGCCAACCTGTATAAAACCTGTCCGAAGACACAATACATCGACTCACTCAATTCGTTAAAAAACAAAGGATTGGACCAGCGTATGCTCTTATTGCACCAGCTGATGTTTTACCTCAACGAAGGTATGACAGAATACTGTGGGGGCACCATCAACGAACTGATAGAGTATGCCGGAGACGATCCCATTTTCCTGCTGATTTTCGGCAAGGCCAATTTCTACGCCAAACATTACGGAACCGCTCTGGGATGCTATGAGACCGCCAATCAATACCTGCCTCCATTGTGGGACTTATGGTATGGCCAGTTGGAATGCTTCCATGCCCTGAACGACATGGACGCTTTTCACCGCTGCCTTGAAACAGGCAAGAAGAACTATGGTATGACGGACGATGAATTGGCGGAAATGATGCAGAATTTCCGTTAATAAGCCAACGTTTTACATTGGCCTCTGTTCTCTCAGATCCCTGCCAATACCACCCTCCAACACATCTCGTCCACTATTTCCTTCTCCTTTTTGTTTTTTCTTATTATGATATTGTTTTCTAGGAAGACAGAAACCCAAACCTGCCTTTGCCCCTAATCCAACTCTATTATACTCAAAACCAGTACTTTCCGATATGAAAGCAATATTATAATTGCCTGACACCTCTACGGACAGCACAAATTTGCGGATATGGAACATGAAACCTGCTGTCACCATCGGCCCATGCTTGACATTTTCAGGATAATGTCCCCAGATATCGTTTTCATTCTTCTGGTTCATAGCCTGACAAAAATACCCCACCCCGAAATGGAAGGACAAAGGTTTGCAATAACGACCCGTCAAACCCAAGGTACCTTCAATGTATGTGTATGATGTTTTTGACAAACTCTCAACGTTTTTGAAAGTATTGAAGGCTCCCTTATAATTAAAGTTGGTCATCATACCCAAAAACCAACCTGTATTCTTCATGGTTCCTATTTTAAAACCAAAAGTGGGTGTCTTAAAGACAAAGAATTGTTGATGTCCATAATCTCCCTGCACACCCGCATGAAAAGTCATAAAAAAACAACTGGGGAGGTTCTTGTATTTCTTTTCTACCTGTTTATCATTATTTTTCTGTTCTTCTTTTGTGGGATTGTAATAATTCGTGTTTTCCGTTTCGTTTTGTGCGCACAGCAGAAAAGGCATCAGTAAGGACAACAATAATATCGTCAGTTTTACTTTAGAATTCATATCTTCAAAAATCAATATTATGTAATAATTCAACTAAAAAATCTACAAATAAGCATTATGGCTGCAAAAGTTGTAATTTTCTTTTTGCCTTTTCATATCCTTGATTGGCGGACTTCTTGCACCACTCTATGGCTTGCAAGCGATTTTCTTCTACTCCATAACCTTTTTCGAAGCACTCGCAGACACTGTACTGGGCGGGAGCATAGTTTTGCTCTGCTGCCATCTTAAAATAGGTGAAAGCCTTTTTAGTATTCTTATCGACTCCTTCACCGGTAAGATAACAAGTTCCCAACATGTACTGAGCTTCATCGTATCCCTGTTTGGCTGAACGTTCAAACCATACTACAGCCTGAGTTTTGTACTTCACCGTGCCGATACCGCCATAATAGCACAAACCCAATTCAAACTGTGCTCTGGCATGACCCGCTTCCGCTGCCATCCTATAACAGTTGTATCCTTTCTCCTCGTTATACATACCGTACTTTTTGTACATATACATCATACCCATATTGTACATGGCATTCAAACTACCCGCCTTTGCAGCAGACTCGTACCATTTCATGGCCTCTTTATAGTTATTCTTCAACAAACAATCCGTACCCATCTTGTTTTGAGCCTCAGGATGCCCCTGTTTGGCAGCCTTCTGATACCACTGGACAGCCATATCATAGTCCATGTGCAAATCATTCCAGCCGTTCTCATAGCACTTGCCCAGTTGAAACTGCGCCTCGCTATCCCCCTGATTGGCTTTCCCCACAATGTAACTCATATACACCGCTGAGTTATATCCCGAACCATCGCCCGCTGCAGATTTGGGCACCAAAACATTTTTGCCGTTAATATACATAGTATCGTTATTGGCTGAATTGGTATAAATCGGCACCTGAGTCGCAGAGGTCATGTCCATTACCTGTCTTTTCACCCTGTCAAATAATTCGTTCAATTTTAAATTCTTGATTTTAAAATTATTTACCAATGACGATGCGTAGGGCCCCGTACCATCGTCATTTTCCGTCACATCGTTCGAAATATTTCCAGATTTCGTAGAGTAGGCTAACAACATGCCATCACGAGGATCCATGTTAACCGAAACTGACGCTTTCGCCGGAATAGGATTTCCGCTTTCGTCAACCCAGTTGATTTTATCTGTTCTGCAAGCATCAAGAATCACAACAGTATTGGTACACTCCGTCCCTGCCACCGCAGACAATAATGTTTGTCCCCCCACACATTGATTGATCAAATCTGAAGGGTGCTCCAACTGGGCATCAATAGGCAGCAACCAGTCCTGACTATCATACTGCAGGCCATGACCTGAAAAATAAAACAGGGCAAAGTCATATAAGCCATTCACTGCCTTTTGACGAAAGTCATCCATCACATACTCCATCTGCTGATAAGAAGCATCGTACAAGACAATGACATCAAAGCCCAACTGCTGTAGCTGATTGCCCACAGCTGTGGCATCATTGCAGGGATTACGCAAAGGGGTATTGTTTATATAATTGCTGTTGCCAACGACCAGAGCGATCCTTTTATCCGTAAAATCATCGACATTCTGGGCAGTAAGAGTCAGCCAATTCTCCCCATCCTTGCCTGACAATTTCCCCATCCGTATCACATAATCCTTTATGTTTTTGGCATTGGTCGAACGCATGGATGCGCCAGTAAGATAACGGGTACGCCGATCTTCCACACCTTGGATAGCTATATATTGCTTATCACTGTCCCAGTGTATTGTCTCGCTGTCATCAAAAAAATCCCCTGCTTTACAAACACGTCCCCCAATATCAATTGTGTTAGGATTCCTGACGTCTAACAGCTTATATTGCTTTGCGCTTAGACTACTGATCCAGAGCATTATCACTAGAATGGTCCAAATTTTTTTCATGTTTACTAGATTTTTGAATAATAATATTTACAAGGGCGATAAACATCATAGGGATGCCTACATTATAGCGAACAGTGAAAATCTTATAAAAGACGAAGGTCATCAGGTATAGCAGTCCGATGGTCCCTATCCACCGGAGGATAGCAAGCATCGACAAGGCGTATTTGTTTTCGTGGTACAATGTCATTTTCGACACATTGTTCAGGAAGAACATCCAATAAATCATCAAGGTGTAAAAGACAAAAATCATGATGATGTATGCCCAACTGAGAATATGCCGTCCTTCAAACAAATAGACATAGGCCAGCCAGGAAATATAGGCTCCCGCTCTGGAACCCACATAGGTGGCATGTATATCATTCTCGAAGTCCCCAATCACAATATAGGAATTGTCCAAATCAGCAGTCCAGCACCGGCCTTCCATGTTTAACCAGTCCGCACCCAAATTCTCGTAGAAATTGAACAGTTGTACAGATCCGTCTATCTCCGACTCCTCGAAAGAAGCTGAAAAAATATCGTAGATGTCACCTGTGATAGGCAAGGCGGGACAGTTGATGCAGAGGCGTTTCCCACTGAAATAAAGGGGAAGTCCATGGCATTTTTTGATGGAGGTTTTATTTTGATTGAAGATTTCATCGTACAAGGTCAGCGGCAAAGAGGGGCCGTCTTCATGCAGAAAAGTGTATCGAGAGAAGCTTGTCAGATAGGCCACCTGTCTGTAATTGGAAATACCCGCTTTGCTGAGCAATTCTTCCGAAGCTATTTTATAACCACTCCACACGTCCCCGTCATGGTGTGCTATGGCAATGTTCCTCATTCTCAAAATCTGATTGAAAAGCAGAGAATCCCATTCTGTGACATGTGCTGCGTCAAACCGGATATCCATCATGATGCCTGAATAATGAACGTTGTCCGTTTCCAGTTTTTGAAGAAACTGAAGGAGTTTATGGCGGTCAGTGATATCTGTGTTTCCCATCGTGCTGTCATTGGGGTCGAGGTAAACCAACTGACGGTCTTGTCCCACATTCACAAAATGGACATCCAGGTTGGACTTCTGTGTCCATTGCCGAATCGGCATTTCGAGACAATAGAACAACAGAGAATTTTCAGATAGGGAAACGGGGCGGTTTTCAACGATATAACAGACGATACTCAGGAAAAAAGCACAGACCAGCGAAATGACCACCTGTTTCTTTTTGGTGGAGATCAGGGTAAAAGAAAATTTATTGGTCCATTTGCCCACAGCGTGCAAAAGGTCATAGCCTCGGCAGTATATTTTGCTTCGTATGATAATATTGAATAAATTTCTCTTACTCATACCGTGAATTTGTCAAAGGTAAGGGTTATTTTTTTTATTTCATGGCAAAAATAAGAAAAATACCCAATTCTTTAGTAAGAAAATTTAATTATCACTCTTTTTTTTCCAAAAATTTTCATAAGCATCGACAAAGGCATTGAAAAACAGGTCGCCAAGCAACTTGTATCCTTTTACAGTGAAATGAATGCGATCGGTTTGGGCATAACCGCTCTGGCGCCACTTGTCCATTGATTTCAAACCTCCCATAATGTCAAACTGATCCCAAACCGCTCCCTGGGTCAAATCGGCCAGACGGTAAAACACTTCCCGCACCTGGAGATTGTTTTTATTCACCGCATAATTGCGTCTGGAAAGCTTCTTATAGGAATCATTGTTGGTAATGAACACAAAAGCACATTCAGGATTCACTTTCTGAATGCGCTGAATCAGTTGCAGATACCTGTTTTTGAAAGTCAAAGAATCGAAATTATCGCTATTGGCATCGTTGATTCCGATACCGAAAATGACCATATCAGGCTGCAACAACTCCATGTCCATCTCGAAATAAGGACAACGCAGATAGTCATCCAAATCGGCCCCGTTCACCCCGATAGAATGAAAAGTGAGCCCAGGACTGTCGTTGTCCAAAAAAACACCCGTCAAGGTGAATCTTTGGGAAGAATCACAGGGCATGACTACGACAAACGAGTCTGTAAAATCCTTAACATCAAACACAAAGCGTCTCAAGTCAGGATCTTTAATAACTGGATAGTAATAGGTCGTGTCCACACGAATCCACGGCACCACCTTGCCATCGTTGGACTCGCCCAGCACAATAATCCTGTTAGTACAAAACTCCAAATCCTCATCGTTCAGGGTGATTTTGATCTCGGCCGGCTGGCCCTGCACATACACCGCGATACCTGTGGCACCCAGCGGCGTGAGGTGTTCCTGATACACATTGCGGATCAGCTGGAACTCACAGGAGCGCTTCACCTTGTAATCGGCAGGATTGTTGCACTTGTTGGCCGCCGAATACGGGAAAATCATGCCTCTACGGGCAGTCAGATGCGGATAGGACAGAAGGAGGTTGCGACGGATGGTATGGGAAAGTGTGCCAGCCTGCACATGTGATGAACCCAGATGCAGGATATTCACATTGCCCTCGCCGGTACTGACCACCTCATCAAACTTCTGAAAAAAAGGAAGCAATTTCGAATTCTGTAGGTCAAAAGCGAAAGTATCCGCTTCAAAATTAGCAAATTCCAAAGTATCCAACACCCGCTTTTCCATTTGTGCGGACAGCGGACAGATGGCCAGACTCATCAACAGACAAAAAAAGAAAATTATTTTGCGGTCCATAGAGAATCCAGTTGAGATGGGTCAGTATTCTTACGTAATTTGTAGAAATTATAGACTTCTTCAAAAGATTTGGCCATAATATCACCCATAATCTCGGCTCCCTTGGGGGTAAAATGGATATAGTCGGGACCTGCCCAACCTGATTTCACCCACTGGATCATGGAATTCTCGCCTCCCATGGCGGCATACAGGTCCCAATAGGCGGCCCCATTCTCATGGGCGGCCTCTTTCAGGGCGGTAATCAGCCCTGGCAGGCAAGGATAGGTACGCAAATTGCCTCCTCCTTTGCGGGTAGACATGTCTGACGGACCGATATAGACAATCTTCGCTTTGGGATATAGCGAATGGATATACCTGATTTGCTTGGAAGTAGCCTCTTTGAACTTCTGGATACTGGCGTCATTGTAGATGGCCGGCACCGAATTGCCGCCGAACTGAAGCAGGATGATGCCCACATCCGACAACTCATAACAACGCTGCAACATCGTATCTTTCAGTTGGGTAAAAATAGTACCCGAACAGCCTCGCAGCGGGATATTGTCCACATTCACGCCATAACCGTCATCCACCATGATGCCGTAAATATCCGAAGAACCCGACATTTTGATGGTCAAAGTAGTGGCTTCCGTATCCAACTGACACTGCATCAACTGAATACCTTTGCCAGGGCTCACCAGCTCATACTTCTGCTGCTGACCGCGAGCCGATACCGTGGCATTAAAATTGCCGGTTCGATCGTTCACCAATAATTTCACGGAAGAGAAATGCTTCACCCTCTCACGGGCGGCGTTATGTTTGGAAGCGTAGATATTGACCACGGCAGAGCTACCCATACGATAACTTTTGGCCATGATGCCATAGTTTCCTGAAGAAGTTCTCTCACCCGCATCCCCGTATGGGGCATAAGCTGTCAGATCGCCTGTGGCACGCTGCGACACCACCGCCGAAGGGATGGTCTGCACGGCAGGCAACATGCCCGGACCACCGCCACCAAACACCGACTGGAACCATTCGCGCAAATTGGCCGACAGACGGTCCATCTCTATTTGCGAATCGCCATAATGCATAATCCTGATAATCCGATGATTGGCCTTCGCTTTGTGCATCTCATCAAACACCTTGTCAAAGAAGGTAATGTCATCATTCGGGAAGTAAAACTGTCCCGCATCCCCAACAATCACCTCTTTGTAATGCGCCAAAGTGTCTTTCAGGGAGCGCAGTTCCTCCATTTTGATGGAGTCCTGCAATGCGACCAACGGATCGACGGTTTCAGTTTCCAAGGGCTCACGAACCAGCACTTCCTCTATCGAGGGGAAGCGCAACTCTGTGTCCCCGATTTTAACTCCTTCTTTAGGAAAAATCATAGCCACCACCGCCAGAATAGCGATAACCGAAAAGATGAAGATCAGAATTTTATAGCTCTTCATGCAACAGGAATATCAAAAGAGCGTATTAGTGATGACAAGCATGTCCACAGGTGGAACAGTCGTGGGTACAGGAAGCTGATTGGTCGCAATCCTCGCGATCACAATGATCATGCTCATGTTCCACTTCCTCAATAGGAGCGTTCTCCAGCTGGTAAACCACTTCGTCAGCCAAACTTTCGAATGCCTGGTTGATGAGAGCATTGTCTTGGTCCATCAGGTTGCCACCCTTTTCAGCGGCTTCTCCAACTTCCTGAACCAAAGGAATCTGAGCCAACAAAGTCGTATTGAATTCACGGGCCAAAGTCAGTCCACCACCCTGTCCAAACAGGAAATATTTCTCTTCGGGATGCTGCTTCGGAGTGAACCAAGCCATATTCTCCACCACACCAAAGAGGGGTACATTCATATTGTCGGGAGCGAACATCTCGGCACCCTTGCGGGCATCGTTCACGGCAATCACCTGAGGGGTAGTCACAATAATGGCGCCGGCAATCTTAAACTGCTGGATGGCAGAGATCTGGACATCGCCGGTTCCCGGAGGGAAGTCCACAATCATATAGTCAATATCGCCCCATTTGGTCTGGGTGAACAGCTGAGTCAGCGCGCCACCAGCCAGAGGTCCTCTCCAAATGACCGCTCTGTCGCTGGGCACCAAGAAACCGATGGAGTTGATCTTCACCCCGTATTTTTCCATAGGCTGCATGTATTCTTTACCATCTTCACCCATGGTTACTTCCACCATTTGGTCTTCCAAGTCAAACATCTTGGGGATGGAGGGACCATAGACATCCGCATCCAGCAAAGCGGTTTTATATCCTTTTTTGGCGAGCATGATGGCAAGGTTCGCGGAGACTGTAGATTTACCCACGCCACCTTTACCGGAAGCCACCACAATGATATGTTTCACACCCTTAATTACACTCTTTGTCAACATAATTCAATCAATTTTTTGATAATAAAGTAGTTATATTTATTTCTTGCATAGAAAACAAGTTTGCAAAGATAACATATTTTTCTTGAATTTCAACAGGATGTTTCATAGGAATTTACCAACATCACTCTGCTTTGGCTATACACCTTTTTCTGTTGACAAAAAAGCAGTGTAATTCATTCAATGTCAAAAAATATACTTATCTTTGCTGATTAAATTACAATAATTAGCGATAATTATGTACAGCAGCGGAAAAACAGAAAAGCCCAAGAAAGAAAAAAAGTCAAAAGGCACTTACAGCAAGTGGATCAAGCCTTTTTGGATTCTCTATGCCTCTGGCATACTGATTCTTGTACTTCTTTTCACCTTCATATCCCTGGGATGGCTCGGCTTCATGCCCTCGTTGGCCGAACTGGAGAACCCTGAAACCAACCAAGCCACAGAAGTATATTCCTGTGACGGAGAGTTGTTAGGAAAATACTATTTCGAGAACCGTTCGAACTGTAAGTTCGACGAGATTTCGCCTTATATGGTGAACGCCCTTATCGCCACCGAAGACGCCCGTTTCTACAAGCATTCAGGTATTGACTTAAGGGCATTGTTCCGTGTAGGCTTTGGCGTGTTGACCCACAACCATAAGGGCGGCGGCAGTACCATCACCCAGCAGCTGGCCAAGAACCTGTTTCCCCGTGACCCCCATGCCAGCAAGGCCAAATTGGTACTTACCAAGTTCAAAGAATGGGTGGTGGCCGTCAAGTTGGAGCACGAATTCTCAAAGAACGAAATCATGGCCCTGTACCTCAACACCGTGGATTTCGGCAACAATTCCATGGGTATCAAATCAGCTGCCAAAACCTATTTCAACAAGACACCTCTGGAACTGAACACGGAAGAGGCCGCCCTGCTAGTCGGCATGCTGAAAGCCCCGACGAAATACAGTCCCACCCGCCATCCCAACGCCGCCACTGAGCGACGCAACACCGTGTTGGCACAGATGAACAAATACGATTATCTTACGGATGCTGAATGCGATTCATTACAGCAACTGCCCATCGACATGTCCAATTTCTCCGTACAGGACCACACTGCAGGCAGCGCCACCTATTTCCGAGAGTATCTGCGTCTGTACATGAACGAATGGTGCAAGAACAACCCCAAACCCGACGGCTCGCATTATGACATCTACAGCGACGGCCTCCGCATCTATACCACCATCGACTCCAGAATGCAGAAACACGCCGAAGAAGCTGTCTACGAGCACGTTTGCCAGTATCTGCAGCCCATGTTTTTCGAGCACTGGCGCGGCAAGGAAAACGCTCCATTCGCCAACCTGAGCAAAGAAGAGACCGACCGCATCCTCATCTCTGCCATGCGCCGCTCAGAACGCTATCAGCGCATGAAAGACGCCGGTGCTTCAGAAGAAGAGATCAAAAAGGCCTTCAACACCAAAGTGAAAATGAAAGTTTTCTCTTGGAACGGCATGAAAGACACCGTAATGACTCCTATGGACTCCATCCGCTATATCAAATCATTCCTGCACTGCGGACTAATGGCCGTGGATGTGAACAGTGGCCATGTGAAAGCCTACGTAGGCGGTACCAACTACAAGTACTTCCAGTACGACCACGTCAAGCTGTCACGCCGTCAGGTGGGCTCCACCTTCAAACCCTACGTCTATACTGTAGCCATGTCCACCGGCGACTACTCGCCCTGTACCATGGTGCCCAACATCCCCGTCACCATCCATCTGCCTGACGGACGCACCTGGACCCCGCGAAATTCAGGACATTACAAAGAAGGCCAGATGATGCCGCTGCGCGAAGCTTTGGCCCAGTCACTGAACCAAGTGTCCGCTTACATCATGAAGCAATACGGTCCCAACGCCGTCATCGAGCTGGTGCGCCGCATGGGTATGACTTCTGACATTCCTGCTGTGCCCGCTATCTGTCTGGGCGCCTGCGAACTTTCATTGTATGAGCAGGTGGGTGCCATCAACTGCTTCCCTAACCAAGGAGTTTATGTAGAACCCACGTTCATTACCAAAATATGCGACAAAGAAGGTAACGTCATCTTCACCTACGTACCCAAAACCAACGAAGCCATTGATCAGGTGACTGCGTTTAAGACCGTACGTTTGATGCAAGGTGTGGTGGACTTTGGTACCGGCCGCCGTTTGCGCGGACAGTATGAATTGTCCTTCCCGTTGGGAGGCAAGACCGGCACCACCGACAACCAATCCGACGGTTGGTTTGTGGGCTACACTCCTGTGCTGACCTGCGGTATCTGGGTGGGATGCGAGGATCGTGCCGCACACTTCCGCTCCACCGCCTTGGGACAGGGTGCCCGCACCGCCCTACCCGTTTTCGGTCTCTTCATGCAGAAGTGCTACAACGACCCTGAACTGCCGTATAAGAGAATTGTGGAAACCCAAGGCAATGGTTACAGCTTCACCGTTCCCGACGCCTTCAGAGGCGATCCGGCCACCGGTTGCGAGGATGCCGCCGCCCAGGAAAAACGAAAGCAGATCAGCTTCGACTAAGAGTCTTCCAACCAAGCACTTCACAACCAAGAGTTTCCCGACTGAAATAAGGTTCCAAGTGAAACAACGATGAAAGCCCTAACCCTTTTCGGCATTCCCGCCATATACCTATTCATTCCTATAGCCCTCATTCTGCCAAGAGTGCCTGTCGTCGGTAAGTTTTTCAATATCATCAATACGGCCATTCATGAATTCGGCCACGCGATAGTAGCGCTCATTATGCAGGGAAAAGTGCACAAGATTGAACTGATGCGCGACACCTCCGGCAGCACGGTCACCCAGTGTCCCACCACGATAGGCAACATACTAGTGTCCCTTGCTGGCTATCCCTTTGCCGCCTTTGCCGGCTGGCTCTGCTGCTATCTCAATGAGGTCGGGTACCAAAAAGGACTGGTCGTCGGCCTCTCCTTCCTGATGGTAGTGATGCTGATATTTTGGATTAGGAACTGGTATGGTCTTATCTGGATTATTCTGTTCTGTGCCCTTAATGCATGGTTGTTATACACTGATAATCAACAATATATTGATATTGCCGCTTTGTTTTATGCCATCGTGGTAATGATAGAGGCCATTTCTTCCTCCTTGATCCTGCTGGTGCTCAGCATCAAGGATGGGCATTCCGCCGGCGATGCCACCAATTTGGCCAAATTCACCCACATCCCCGCGTTTGTCTGGGCGCTGTTTTTTTTAGCGTTTTCCTGCTGGATGGGGTATCAATGCGCAGGTTTTTTCCTGATGAAATAACAATTTTGGAATTGCGGCTCTACAGGATTCGGCATACAGGTTTCGTCACCAACGACTGCCATGGCATGTCAGTCCTTCGGTCGCAGATTGCGGACGCAATAAATTGCGTCCCTACTGACCACTGACCACTGACCACTAACCACTGACCACTAACCACTAACCACTAACCACTAACCACTGACCACTGACCACTGGCACCTAAATTACCGACCTAAAACAAAGACTGTCGGTTTCTTGTGCAGGTCGATTTGGTCCTTACGCCAGCGGGCTACGGACTGTGATTTCAGGAATTGCTCGTCGGTGGCCATGTTACAGGCAATGCAAAGGCGCGTGTCAGGCTTGCACACCCGCAGAATGGATTGGAACAAATGATTATTGCGATACGGTGTCTCGATAAACAGCTGTGTCTGGTTGTACTTGATGACCAGGTTTTCCAAGGTTTTCAGACGCTCTTCCCGTCTATCCTGCTCCACTGGCAGATAACCGTTGAAGGCAAAATTTTGTCCATTGAAACCGGAACCCATCAGCGCCAGCACAATGGAATTCGGACCGATGAGTGGCACCACTTCGATGCCCAGCTGGTGAGCTTTCGCCACCACCACATTGCCGGGGTCGGCGATACAAGGGGTTCCCGCATCCGACATCAAGCCCACATTCTTGCCTTCCTCACAGCTACGCAGGTATTCATTCAAATCCACCCCCTGGGTATGTTCATTCAAGAGGAAAAACTCCAAATCGTCAATAGCCTTTTGCAGACCTAATTTCTTCAGAAAACGACGACCTGTCCGCAAATCCTCGACAATATATACATCTATGCTGTTGATGATTTCAGTATTATATCGCGGAAAGAGGAAATCAAAATCCTTTTCACCCAATGATGAAGGAATAAGAAAGAGACGACCTTTGTTCATACGTTAATAGGTTTCAGGTTACAAGGGTTAGTGTTGAATTATAGGATTACAGGGTTACAGGATTACAGGATGAAAGGGTTAGGAAAGTTAGAAGTTTTTTTTTGAATTTTGTATTCTGAATTTTGAATTTTGACACCTGTAACCTAACCCCTAAAACCTAAAACCTAAAACCTAATCCCTAAAATTTCAGATAGATATTACTTCCCACAAGATTCTGGACGGGAACTGCATGAGAGAAGGAGAAAATTTTCAGCTCATTCAATGCGCTCTTTCTGGCGACATCAGCATTCAAAACCTTTTTCAGCTGTCCATCCATATTAAAGAAAGTGAAAGACCACACCGCGTCAGAAGGAGTATTGGAAGCGGCAAACTTGAATACGTTACCGGTTTCGATAAAATTGTTGCTCTTCACCGTTTTTTTGTAATAGTCGAGTGTTGTGGAAGTATCCGCCAGCACATAATAATCTTTCACCTGCATCATATACTTGTACACATCGCCCTGATACAAAGTCGAGAACTGGCCTGCAAAATCAAGAGGAATACAAGTAAACACCGACTTTGGGGTGTTGTTCTGAATGGAATCCACATTCAAACTGTCCGCAAAAAAAGAGGCGAAAGAGGCCTTCGTCGTATCTACTTTCAATGCACAATAATGATAGCTGCAGGTATCTGCCGGCAACGTGAAATAAACCGAATGAACCGGAGCAATCCGTTGATAACAGTCTTGCTGATAGGGATCCGATGTACCCTCTACATTCCAGTATTTCACCAGCGACAGGGGTTTGGCATCATCCACTACCACCAAATTGTTGGCCGTAATGGGCACCACCCGCTGCGGGAACTCTCCATCAGGCACTGCCGACTCGAATTGCCGCATGGCAGAATTTTCGGTATCGATATATCCTGACAGAAAGATTTCCACATCCGAAAAGCGAACCTGATAGGCACACCATGAGGTAAGATCAGTCCACTCATCAATAATAGACCCATACGATTCATTGGTCTTGCCTTTAAGGTATTCGGCATAGTTTTTCGGATTCACCAGCAGCCAGTTCTGCTTCTGGTTCTTTCCCACCAGTTTGTACAACTGTTTGAACGATTTGTCATGAGCCAATCCCTTGGGGAATTTCAGCTGCACAATTGACTTTTTAAGCAGCTCAACATCTTCGGAAGCAGAAAAAACATTGTTATGAAAGACGAACTTAAAATCCTTATAATGAGTACCGTATGTATAAATTTCATAACCTTCGAAAGTGATATTGTTACGAGGATCAATCTGTAACAATTTCAGCAAGTTTTTGAAATAATGTTCATCCATACGGGTAGAGAACAAAGGAACTATCTTGTTGTCAATTACATAACCAGACACCAGGATAGCTCCTTCCCTATTGTTCATCTTTTCCAGAAAAGACTCATAGCCAGCCAATCCGTCCAAAGCAAACAATTCGGTCAGATACGGCATCAACGAAGCAGAGGTTTTTACAAACTGCTCATTATCATTAATTTCGAAGACAAAAGCCGCATCCGGCGGCACCGTTTCTATCAATGGTCCGTTGGTTTGTCTGAAAAAATTGTTGTAAAAGAATATCGCCGCCAGAATCAGCACAATGCCGACTGATGCCGTGGTGATAATCCATGCCTTGGTGTTGTTGGTTGCGGTCATAAGTTAGGGTTTTTGCTTTGGGGGATTTGGTTAGAGGGTTACACGGTGAGGAGGTGAGAAGGTGAAAAGGTGAGAAGATTATAGGATTACAGGATTACGGGATTACGGGATTTTGAATTTTGGATTTTGAATTCTAAATTCTAAAACCTAACACCTAATCCCTATTTATCAGTTTTCAGTTTTTTCTTCCTTGTCGTCAATCAAACCTTTCTCTATCAGCTGGTTGTACCACATCACTACCTTCTTCATATTGGAAACATATACTCTCTCTTTGTCGTAGTTGGGCAGCACTTCGGCGAAATAAGCCTTCAAAGCCTTGCTGTCTGCCACATCCACACTTGTCTGAGCGCCGTTTTCTTTTTTGTAAATCGACAAGAGCACTTCCTGCAAGGGAACATCATCCTCTTCAGTGAAAATAGATATATTGTCCAAAGTGGCAACACCATCGTTGGGGAATACCGGCAGACGCTTGCCATCGGTCAGAGATTCAACAATAAAACTGCTTTTGTTGTGTGAGAGAAGTTTGAAAAGTCCACTTTTCCCAGTTACAGATAAAATTTTCGATAAATCCATTGTTTAATTTTTTTGATGATTAATAATAGATATACGTTCTTATTCTTTTGTATTGTAATTTCTTGTTTTTGTATCTTGTTTCTGATGTCCAGTTTTTCTGCTGATCATGACCCTCATACACGTACTGTTCTTTGTCGTTGTGCAGGCGGTCCTCGAACAGTACTTTCAGCAAAGCGCCATTGTCCTGATATTGCGTATAGGTGTACTCAATCAGGTCGTTCTCGCCCTTGAAAGCCCTGCGGTTGACCTCATCGCCATAATTGTCATACTCGATGGTCACATACTTGTACAATTTGCCCGACGGCTCGAACTCGTCGATACGGCTCAGCAAGCCTTGGGCATTGTACTTGGAGGTGTTGCGCACCGAATAGCCATCATAATGACGAACCATTTCCACCACATTTCCTTCACCATCAGTCTTATAGTTGGTGGTGCTTAATACAGAATCGCGCACACAGATTTTTTCAGCAGAGAGAAAATCATTCATGTCGTATTCGTAATGGCACAACACCGTGTCGGGCTCTTCCGGATAAAACTCCTTCCAGTATTCGGCACGGGCGTCAGCATGGTAGGCAAATATCCGCACTGCCAACGTATCACCCTGCGGGGTCATTTTGCAATAATCCAGCAAATAGCCGTCGGGACTGTAATGCTGCACCATCACACTTACCGTGTCGAAGCGCAAGGAGTCTAATGCCAATGTATCATTCTGTGCAATAGAATTTTCCGGCACCAAAGTGTACGTACACAACTCCTTCACCTGACCGAAGATATGGTTTCTTTGCAGATGGTTTTTCTGGACATCGGGGATAATAACGATTTCCGCAGGCTTGCGCTTGCATCCCGACAAAAGAAGCAGTGCCGGTATCAAAAGAGCCGGCACAAGCACAGTCAGGAAAAGAAACCGTTGCTTCATCCTATAAATTATTTCACGAGTTCGTCAATCATTTGATCATCAGCGATGTTGGCGATAGTCACCTTCAGATTCGGATTCAGACTCATGGCACGCTTGATCGCGAACATAGCGCCATCGTTGCGAGCCCATGCGCGACGGGCGATACCGTTATTGACATCCCAATAAAGCATATTCTTCAGTCTACGCTCGGCATCCTCGCTACCATCGAGCAGCATACCGAAACCGCCGTTGATGACTTCGCCCCAGCCAACACCACCACCATTGTGGATGGACACCCAAGTGGCACCACGGAAGGAGTCGCCGATAACATTCTGCACCGCCATATCTGCTGTGAAGGACGAACCGTCATAAATATTGGAAGTCTCTCTGAAAGGTGAGTCGGTACCGGAAACATCGTGATGGTCGCGACCCAGCACCACAGGAGCGGTCAGTTTGCCCGATTTGATGGCGTCGTTGAATGCCTTGGCAATTTTGATACGGCCTTCGGCATCGGCATAGAGGATACGAGCCTGAGAGCCCACCACCAGTTTGTTGGCCTTGGCACCTCTGATCCAGGTGATATTGTCGCTCATCTGCTGCTGGATTTCAACGGGTGAATTCTTCATAATCTCGTCCAAAACTTCCATAGCCAGATGGTCGGTAACTTCAAGGTCTTCTGCCTTGCCGGAAGTACATACCCAACGGAAAGGACCGAAGCCATAGTCGAAGCACATGGGTCCCATGATATCCTGAACATAAGAAGGATAACGGAAAGTACCGTCTTCCTTCATGATGTCGGCACCAGCACGGCTGGACTCCAAGAGGAAGGCATTGCCATAGTCGAAGAAATACATACCCTCGGCGGCCAACTTGTTGACAGCGGCCACATGGCGACGCAAACTGGCCTGAACGGCTTCTTTGAATTTGTCGGGTTCGTCGGCCATCATGCGTTTGGATTCCTCAAATGAGTATCCCACAGGATAATAGCCGCCTGCCCACGGATTGTGCAGGGAGGTCTGGTCGGAACCCAAGTCAACCTTGATATGGTGCTCTGCGCAATACTCCCACAAATCCACAATATTGCCTTGATAAGCGAATGATTTCGCAATCTTCTGCTGGCGGGCTTCGTTCACCTTGGCCATCAGCACTTCGAGGTCGTCACAAACCTCATCCACCCAGCCTTGTGCATAACGCTTCTGCGTGGCGGCGGGGTTGATTTCAGCAGTGATGGACACCACTCC
>Ga0265300_10001742_pt1 | contig 19849 bp, 12 predicted proteins | sample AusTroGonzalo_MG_FD_193482 | JGI IMG/M metagenome (GOLD analysis project Ga0265300, IMG submission 193482) | Bovine rumen microbial communities from tropical cattle in Woodstock, Queensland, Australia - Gonzalo_03 | ecosystem: Host-associated > Mammals > Digestive system > Stomach > Rumen ...
CTCCACCGCAAACTTCGACACGTTGTACCACGCCCCGAAATACAGCACGGCCTTGCCCGCCACCGAAGCGGTGTTGATGATACGTCCCCTGCCCCGCTCGCGCATCATGGGCAGCACAAACTGACACAGGCGCGCCAAACCAAACACGTTGACTTCCAACTGTCGGCGCGCTTCCTCCATGGTCACGTTCTCGATGGCACCGAAATAGCCGTAGCCCGCATTATTAATCAAAGTGTCGATACGACCTTCCGCTTCAATGACCCGCTGCACACCTTCCTGCATTGACGTTTCATCGGTGAGGTCCATTTTCAGGACGTTGACGCCATATTCGCGCAAAGGCTCCATCAGCTCGGTGCGGCGGGCGGCAGCATACACCTTGTGACCTTGCTGGGCCAGCATCTGTGCCGTGTCGAAGCCGATGCCGCTGCTGGCACCGGTAATCAATATCACTTGCTGTGATTTCATAGGATTCTTTTGATTTCAATGAGATTGCAAAAATACAATATTCCCACAAGTTATCAACAACCCATGTTGAAAAATTGTTGAAAAAACCATGGTTTACAATGCGTTTCGTTCAAGGGCAATTCCCTAATTTTGACACTTTCATTAATTGGGAGAATTGTACCCATAATTTTTGAATTAAATCATTAAGTATCAAATAATTAAAATCTTATTCTATGAAAAGAAAACTGACTTTTTTGTTGACAGCGCTTTTGCTGTTGACTGGAATGACCTCTTGGGGTCAATTGAGGACAGAAGCCTCCATTGACTTTTCCCAACAAGGTTATGAAAACGCACAAGCCATTGAATCGGCAGTTATTGACGACAATGTGTCTGTCTACTTTTTCAAAGGCACAAACAGCAATGCGCCGAAGTATTACACTTCAGGAACTGCCATCCGTTGCTATGGTGGAAATTATTTTACCGTTGAATCCACTTCGGGCAATATCACATCCATCACCATCACTTTTGGATCTAGTGACGGTAGCAATGCAATAACCACTGATGTTGGCACGTTCACCTCTCCCACGTGGACAGGAACATCATCATCCGTCACTTTCACCATTGGAGGCACCTCGGGAAATCGCCGAATTAAAGGACTTACCATCAATTATAGTTCTGGCGGCGGCCAAGAAACCGTGGCCACCCCGACCTTCAGCCCTGCTGGCGGCACGTACTTTGAAGCGCAAAACGTGAGCATCAACTGCACCACCGAAGGCGCCACCATCCGCTACACTCTCGACGAAACCGAACCGACGGAGAGCAGCGCCGTCTACAACACGCCTATTAGCGTCAATACCACAACTACCATCAAGGCCAAGGCCTTCAAGAGCGGTTACACCGCTAGCAATGTCGCCACAGCTACCTATACCTTCCCCTCCCTCATTACCATTGCCGAGGCGAGAGCTTTGGCCAATAATGAATATGCTATGGTGCAAGGTATCGTCACTTTCATTGACGGCAAAAACGTCTATGTCCAAGATGCTACTGCCGGCATCGACCTTTTCCTTAATGCGAATGCTTCTGGCCTCAATTTAGGCGATGAGGTGAAAGCCTATGGTAAGAAAACCGTTTACAACGGCCTCGTCGAACTTACGGGCATTAATCAGAGTAGCAGTGCCTTTGCCGTCGTCTCTACAGGCAACACGCTGCCCTTGGTCGTGAAGACCATCGCCGAAATCATCGCAGGCGGAGCTGATGCACTGCAATGCACCCGTGTGAAGATTGAAAGTGCCACCATCGGCACCATCAACACCAGTGGAAACACTCCGTTGACACAAGGCGAGAACAGCGTCAATATTTACAAAGTGCCTGCTCTGACAGGTATCGCAGAAGGCGACGAAGTGGATGTCATCGGTGTAGTCGGATACTATAACAACGCACAAATCCGTGTGGCCAACGCCGCCGATGTCACCCTTTCCTACATCCCCGACCCGCAACTCGCCGTTTCTACCTCCTCGTTGTCCGACTTCCGCTACATCTACGGTAACGGCCCGTCCACCTCTAAAAACTTCACCGTTTCGGGTAGCGACTTGGCTAACGATGTCACTTTGACCGCTCCAACAAACTATGAATTAAGCCACAGCCCCAGCAACGGCTACTTCGATAGCGAGACCCTATCGCCCGTCAGTGGCACCTTGGATGAAACCACGATTTACGTCCGCCTGAAAGCCGGATTGGAAGTAGGCGATTACACGGGCAACCTGACCATCGTCTGCGGTAGCTTGAGCCAAAGTGTCGCTTTGAGCGGCACCGTCAGCGAGCAACCCGTAGCCGCCGCCCCGACCTTCTCCCCCGCCGCTGGCAGCTTCATTACCGCTCAAACCGTCAGCATGAGCTGTGAAACCGAAGGCGTCACCATCTATTACACAACCGATGGTACTGAACCCACAGAAAGCAGCTACGAATACAGCGAGCCTATCACGGTAAGTAGCACGACCACCATTAAAGCCATCGCCGTGGTATCGGGTTACCAAAACAGCAGCGTCGCCGAGGCCTCCTACACCATCTACGAGCCAATCACTATCGCTGCAGCCCGCGCTTTGGAGAACGATGAATATGCCTGCGTGGAAGGTGTCGTCATCTTTATCGACGGCAGGAACGTGCACGTGCAAGACGCCACTGCCGGCATCGACCTCTACCTGACCAGCAATGCCCCGTCGAGCCTCCATATCGGCGACATGGTACGCGCCTACGGTAAGAAGACCGTTTACAACCATCTGGTTGAGTTGACTGGCATCAACGCCACCAACGCCGATGTGTTTGTCGTCCTTTCAACCGGCAACACCTTGCCCGAACCCGCCATTCAGACCATCGCCGAAATCAACAGCGACTTCGACGGCGGCAACATGATGCAGTCCACCCGCGTGAAGATTGAGACCGCCATCATCGGAACCATCAACACGAGCGGCAACACCACCATCTCCCAAGACGGTAGCAGCCTTATCATTTATCGTATTCCTTCCGTCCCTGGCATGATTGCCGGCGACTGGGTGACCCTCACGGGCGTCGTCAGCTGCTATAACGGCAACCTGCAACTGCGTGTTGTCAGTGCCAACGACGTGGAATACACCCACCGTCCCACTTTGACCGCCAACCCAACGTCCCTCACGGGTCTCGACTATGAATACGACCAAGGCGGTCCCTCCGACATCGCCAACTTCTACTTGACCGGCCAATACCTCTTGGACAACGTGCGTGTCTATCCCTCCGAGAATTTCGAGGTGTCGACTTTCGCCGGTAACTCCTTCGTGCCAGAGAATCCGGCCACCGTATTCAGCCAAGGTCATTTCACCAACATCAAGATTTATGTGCGCCTGAAAGCCAACCTCGACGGAGGCACCTACAACGAACAGCTTTGTGTTGTCTCACAAGACGCCGACACCCTCTTCGTCAACGTGACGGGTACAGTCAGCGGCGGCCCGCAACCTCCAGAGCCCCCGACGCCACCCACGCCTGGTGACGGCAACTACGTCCGCATCAGCGACCTCAGCAACCTCACCGAAGGTGCCTACGTGGTCTTTGCTGCCCGTTTCGACGACAACGCCACCGACTATTACGCCATGACCGCCTCCTCGTCGGGCAAACCCACAGGTGTGCTGTTCACTTCCGCCACCGCTAACGAAGACGAAGTGCTGCCTGCCTCTATCGTCGATGAAGAAGACAGCTATTACTGGACTGTCGGCGTGACCGCCAATGGTTACACCTTCACTAACGCCCTCGGCGAGCTGATTGGTTACAGCAGCAGCACTAACTTTGCCACGGGCGGTGACAACACCGAATGGACCATCGCTTTAGAGACTGCTGGCGAAAGTGCCATGGTACCCAATTACAATGGATTTGTCATCAGGAACTTGAACAACAACAACAGAGCTTTTGCCTTGAATAGCAACCACAATTTTGGTCCCTATTCCTTCTCTAACAACAGCAACAATAGTGGTTACAACTTCTACCTCGACCTCTTCGTGAAGACCGAAGGCGGTACCTGCACCGTGGCTGCCCCGACCTTTGACCCTGCTGGCGGTACTTACTACGAGGCCCAAGATGTCGTCATCAGCTGCACGACCTCTGATGCCACCATCTATTACAGTCTCGAATCCGAGAATGGTCCGTGGATTGAATACGAAGAAGCTATCACCGTCGATGAGAGCATGACCATCTGGGCCTACGCCGCGAAGGACGGCTGCAACGACAGCCCCGTTGCTGACGCTGCCTACACCATCCAACTTGGCTTCGTCACCATCTTCGACCAAGACTGGGAAGGCGAGATGAACGGCTGGACCTTCGTCAATGTGGAAGGCGAGATGGAATGGACTATCGCCTCCTACCAAGGCAACCACTATGCCTACGCCAACGGCTACAACCACGGCGCAAACGAAGACTGGTGCATCTCGCCCGTCTTCAACCTCAACGCATACAGCAACCCGTCGCTGAGTTTCCGTACCGCCACTAAGTTTGACGGCAACGTCCTGCAAGTGATGTTCTCCGACGACTACGACGGCGACCCGACCACAGCCACTTGGACCGAGCTGACCTGCGAACTCTCGACGGGTAATTACGAATGGGCTGAGTCGGGCAGCATCGACTTGAGCAACCTCAGCGGCGACAGCTGCTACATCGGCTTCAAGTACACCTGCGAGGAGAGCCAAGCCGCCGCTTGGGAAGTCGACGACATCATCCTCATCGGCCAGACCAGCGATCCAGTCGTAACTGTCACGCCTTTGACTCTGACAGGATTCACCTACATGGAAGGCAACGGCCCGTCGGACGAACATAGCTTTACCGTGAGCGGCTTCAATTTGAGCGATACAGTTACCATCAACAACGCCGCTCACTACGAGATTTCGCTCACGTCGGGCACTGACTTCGACGCCCAAAGCACTATCCCTTTGGCACCCGTAGCTGGTAACATCGAGGAGACTACAATTTATGTCCGTCTGATGGCTGGTCTGGCCGTTGGCGACTACAGCAATGACGAATACATAACCGTGAACGGCGCCGATGTTGACAACATCACTGTAGCTTGCAGCGGTACTGTGACCGAGCAGCCTGTTCCTGGCGACGATTACGTGCGCATCAGCGAAGTGAGCGAACTCGCCGCTGGCAATCGCGTCATCCTCGCTGCACGTTACAACGAGACAGTCGATGCTTACCTTGCCATCCAGAACACCCTGTCGGGCGGCAAGCTCGGCACCACCGAGTTCACCAGCGCAATGAACGGCGATGACGAAATCATCCCTGCTGAAATCCTGCTCACCGAAGACGACTTCTACTGGACCGTGGACATCACTGCCGATGGCTACACCTTCACCAATGCCAACGGCGACGTGATTAGCTACAGCAGCAGTACCAACTTCAACTTCACTGGCAGCAACACAGCTTGGACCATTGAAACAGGTGTTTCTGATACCGCCTCTATGGTTCCCGAATACAACGGCTTCTTGATTGCCAATGCCACGACCAACAACCGCGCCTTTGCCATCCGTTACTACAACGAAGCCTACATCTGCGGTGCCTACTCAACCAGCAACATCAATAACAGCAATGCTGGCGAGTACAACTTCTTCTTAGACATCTTCATGCAAGGCGAAGGCGGCGTCCCGCCCACACCTACTGTAGCCGCACCTGTTTTCACACCTGCTGGCGGCACTTACTATGAAGCACAAGAAGTAACCATCAGCTGCGCGACCGAAGGTGCGACCATTTGGTACAGTCTCATTCCCGATCCTTATGATTGGCAGCAATACGATGGAACATCTTTTACCATTGACGAAGACACAACCATCTGGGCTTATGCCACAAAGGATGATTACAACGACAGCCCTGTTGTCAGCGCAGAATATATCATCCAAGACGACATCGTTATCATCTTCAACCAAGACTGGGAAGACGACTGGAACGGCTGGACTGAAGTCTGTGTTTACGGAGACTCGCTCTGGCGCATTGCCTCCTACCAAGGCAACCACTACGCCTATGCCAACGGATACAACCATCCTGCCACAGAGGATTGGCTCATCTCACCCTCCTTCGACCTCGACAGCTACAGCGACGTAGTACTGACCTTTGTCACGGCCAAGAACTACACTGGAGACACTCTTAAAGTGTACTTCTCCAATAACTACGACGAACAAAACCCGACTGGTGCCACCTGGGAGGAGCTTGAATGTGAACTCTCAACTGGCGGTTGGAACTGGGTGCCATCAGGCGAGATCAGCCTCGACCAATACAACGGCATGAACTGCTACATAGGCTTCAAATACACCTGCAACGACACCGTAGCAGCCGGTTGGGAAGTCGACGACATCATGCTTGTTTCGGGCACCAACACCAACCCGACCATCACGGCTACACCTAATGCTATCAACGGCCTCGACTACATCATTGGCGAAGGTCCGTCAGATTCGCAAAGCTATACCTTGACCGCCGCCAACCTCAACGGCGAAGGCAATATCACGGTAACGGCAAGCGAAGGCTTCGAAATCTCTTTGGATGATGAAGAATTCTTCGACGAGTTGCCGATTCCGTTTGCCGATGGCGTTATCACCGACCAACCTGTGACGGTGTATGTCCGTCTGATTGCTGGCCTTGAAATCGGCACTTATGAAGGCACTATTTCCCACGCTGGCGGCGATGCCTACGCTGAAGTTAGCGTTGCAGGCACCGTCCACAGCGAGAACGAGCCGTCTATGTCCGTCTTGATGCCACTCTACATCCAAGGCAACAATGGATCGAACAATAACCGTGTGCCCATGGCGGCTCCTGCCTATTTCCTGAACCTTGAACCCAATACCACATACCGTTACACCAACCAGTTTGTCGACTCGAACGACGGTCCCGAGACTGCTGGTGCTGGAAATGTGATCTATGCCGATATTGAAGGCTTCTACCGCAGCACCAGCCCAAGCTTGGCCACCGAAGGTGGTTATGGTGAGTTTACTACTGACGAATACGGTCGTGCTTTGCTCGTATGGCTCATGAATGAGCCTACGGCCAACGCCCGCTTCACGCCTGGCAACCATGTCTATCTCCGCGTCCGGATCAACGACGGCCATGACGGCACGACTGTTGACAAAGTTTTCACTTCCGATTATTTCGCCACTGTACTCAACTTTGGCAACGAATATGGTGAATATCAAGGCACGGCCTTCTATGTCAAGAGCAACGAGGCACCCATGAGTTTTGCTATGTTGTTTGGAACAAGCAACGATGGACGTCCAATTTACTCCACCAGCATTGAAACTATCGGTGTTGACTTCGGCGGAATCAACCAGTATGCCGACTTTTACAAAGAAGAGGTGGCTGGTAAGGACGGTTGGTTCGGTGGCATCTTGCCCAACGACAACGAGACGGGTATCAACTTCATTCTAACGGCTGACCTGTACGACCAAAATGGCAACCAGTACTTTACCGAAGACGGTCAATGGTACCCGAGCGCCAACACCATCAACCCGAGCGCAGGCTTGGACGAGCCCATCTTCATCGACCTCACTGATGATGGCATTGAAGAACCTGTTGCGACCAATGTGAAGATGTGGAACACAAGCAACGAGTTCGTCATCGAGAACGGCGACGCTTGCAGCTACACGATGAATGTCATCAATATGATGGGCCAAACCCTGATAACCCAGGAGATTGCGGCAAGCAGCACCGTGCGCGTCAGCCACAACCTCACTGCTGGTGTCTACATTATCAACTTGCAGAACAACCAAAGCAAGGTTGCTGTGAAGGTGATGGTGAAGTAAGACCTTTCCCTTCAGGGAAAAAGAAAAGTCCGGGAGCGTGGCTCTCGGACTTTTTTGTTGATTGAAAAGCAATGTTTAGGCTTCCGTGAGGTCAACTATTTCAGCTTCTGGAGCGTTGTTCATCACCGAGGCAATGCCATTGTTCATGCTGGTTTCGTTGGCATACATCTGGCTGGAACCAATGACTTGACCATTGGTGGCCATCAGGTTGAAGAACGGGCTGCCATCGGCGGCTACTTTCTTCTCGAAACGCTTCTCATCTTGGCTGTTCTTCTTTACGGATTCAACACCGTTGAGGCAGGTAGCCTTGGTCTTATAGCCCTGGCTGGTGAGGATGACTTGGCCGTTGGAGGCCTTCAGGTTGAACTGGAAGTCGCCGTTCTTCCTGTTCGTGATTTCAAATTTTCCCATTTTATTCGTGTTTTAGAGGTTAGATTAGGTTGCAAATATACAAGTTTTTTGATTTTTGTCCTTATTGGTCATTATTTCACGACAATCCTATCCACCTGCTGCTTCCCGTCTACATTGGTGACAAGCGTGTAAATGCCATTAGTCAAACCTTGCGTCGGGATGATAAAATACTGCGTCGTGGCAGTGTCGGAAAAGACCAAACGCCCAGTCATGTCATACAGGCTCACCACAGCCTCACTGACCTCGGCAAAACGGACATTGATTCTGTCCTTAGCGGGATTGGGAAACACTTGAACGGCTTGACTTTCCGTATCTTCCTCGACATCCCAAGTACCGCAATCGGCCAAGATTTCCATGTCCAAATAATGGAAACGGTCTTTCAACCAGTCGTTCATGTAGGTCAGCTGGCTTTCGTCGACGGTGTAGTCGGGCCATGCCTCGTGCTCACGGTCGTAGGCACCGCTTTCCAACAACTCATTATATTGGTTTTGAACCAACTGCATGATATGGTCGGGATTAAGGTAGGTGGAATACAAAACGTTGTAGCGAGCTTTGGCCGAGGCCACAAAACCGTTGGTCGTGCAATCTTGCATCAAGCGGTCAAAGAGACCGTTGCTCATCAAGCCGCCTGCATAGTTGGTTTGACTGCCGTCGGTATCCAGGCCGATGATGGCGTCCAAGTCCCAAGGCAAATACAGATAGGTGCTGGACTTCTTGTAGCGGGCGAGAAAGATATTGCGCCCCATGTTGTCCATCGCCTTCAAAGCGTTGATAAACAGATAGTAATCGATGACATTGTCCTTGTCAATTTGGGCCGCATACTGAGCGTTGAACACATTGTCGGAGGCGTTCATCACGAAGTTGGTGAAGCTATAGAGGTGGTTCCAGTCAATGGTCGCCTCTTCCTCGTTGGGATAAACCCATTCGTAGTTATCCCAAGTGTCGGAGGTGTTATCGTAGGCGGGCAAGTTCTCAAAAGTCGGGGCACCCGGACCATTGCCCTTAAACAACACCCCACGGATTTCGCCGTTGTACTTGCGCAAGCCCAGTTGTTTCCTGTCCATGCGCTCGGTCAAGGCATAAACGCCCACATATTCATTATTAATAAACACGTCGGCATATTCCATGCGGATGCCAGGCAAGGCGTCAGGCTCACTTTCCTGATACGGCAGCGTGTACATCTCCATCCACAGTTCGTTGGCGATTTTGTCGCGTAGACGAAGCGGTTGGGCGGTCATGGCCTCTAGGTTCCAGTCGTCGTCGCTACGCATACCGAGGAAAGTAGTGTCTATCATTTCAGCACCCGTCGCGTCTTTCCAAAGCTCCACACGGTACGATTTCTTGTCGTATTGTTGCGACGAAGTACCACGGATCTTGAATCCTGCATCCATCATGATGGCATTGCCATTGGAGTCAGTCACTGTGATGACCCCATGCACGGCAGGCGAGTTGACAATCGGGCCGTCGGTGTTGATGGTGATGAGTGGCATTTCGCTCCTGTAATAAGTATAGGACTCGCCCCGAAGCTCGATGGTCTTCTTGAAAGGCTTGATACCTTCAGGCAATTTGCCAGTGGCCACGACAAGTTTCTTCGCATGGTCGATGCCGTACACGCCCTCCAACGGTTCTTGCGCCGAAAGGAGTCCTATCGCCGACAATAGCGTTATGGCTATTATAATCAAATTCCGTTTCATAATGTATCCTTCTATTTCTTTGTTATTCAATCAATTCTGACGACATCTACGATGCCTTCGATGGCCTTGAGTTTCTCCATCAACAGCTCCAGCGACTCAAGGTCAGCAATCTGAAGCACGATTTTGCCCTCGAAGTAGCCTTCCTTGTCGGAGTTGAGGGCGATGTTTCTCATGTTGACCTGCAAATCCTCGGAGATGACCTTGGTGATTTTGCCCAACAGTCCCATCACGTCGCGGCCATAGATGCGGATGGTGGCTTGCGAGCCGTTGTCCTCAATGCCGTTCCATTTCACCTTGATGATGCGGTAGCCGTAACGTTGCTGCATGCTTTTGGCGTTGGGACAGTTGGTGCGGTGGATGCTGATGGTGCCGTCGCTGGTGACGAAACCAAAAACGCGGTCGCCTGGGATGGGATTGCAGCATTTAGCCAGCTTGTAGGTCACGTTGTCGATGTCCTCACCGATGGAAAGCGATTCTTCCATCTCGGCAGACATTTCCTTTTTTGAGGACTCAATCTGCTCTGGCACAGGTTTTTCCGACTTCTCCGCACTCTCGCCGAACTTGGCCATGAGGAAACGCTTCACATCGGCGATGTCGATTTTCTCAGTCGAAATCTGATGGTAGAGTTGCAGTGAGTTCTCCAGTTTAAACTCCTTGACGAGCATATCGACGACAGTCTCGGAGAACGGCAGTTTCCAGTTCTTCAGCCTGCGTTGCAACATGCCTTTGCCCATCTCCGATTCCTTCAGCTCTTCTTCCTTGAGATAGCGCCGAATCTTGTTTTTGGCTTTCTCCGTGACCACCGCATTGAGCCAGTCAGCACGAGGAGATTGTTTCTTGCTCGTGATGATTTCTACACGGTCGCCGTTGGTCAGCTGGTGGCGGATAGGCACCATGCGGCCGTTGATGCGGGCGCCGTTGCAGGTCTCACCCACACGGGTATGCACCTCGTACGCAAAATCCAGCACCGTAGAGCCCTCCGGCAACTGTTTCAGGTCACCCTCAGGCGTGAAAATGAATATCTTATCCGATTTGTGGGTTTTCTTGTAAGAGGTATCAAACGACACCATGGTAGGATTTTCCAAGACCTCACGCACATGGAGCAGCCAGTCCTCATCGCTCTGACGCTCACCTTTATATAAATAGTGAGCCGCTTGTCCCGTCTCGGCGATTTCGTCCATGCGAGTGGTGCGGATTTGCACCTCAAACCATTGCTTGTCGTCGTATTTCACCGTCGTATGCAACGACTCATAACCAGAGGCCTTCGGTTTCGTAATCCAGTCGCGAAGACGTTCAGGCATGGGCTCATACAAGTTAGTAATCACCGAATAAACACCCCAGCAACACTCCTGTTCGTCTTTCAAGGCACAATCGATGATGACACGGGCCGCCATCAGGTCGTAAACCTCTTCGAAAGGCACGTTCTGCGCCCGCATTTTGGCGTAAATCGAGGGGATGGACTTCAAGCGCCATTTGATGGTGTACGAGAACTTGTATTTGTTGCCTTTCTTGGTGCGTTCGCGCTCATTGTCAAGGCCTTCTTTGATGGGGGCAAGAAAACGCTCGGCGGTGTGCCTGCGGGCTTCCTGCGTGGCCTCAATTTTGGCCTTGATTTCGTTGTACATCTCCGGGTTCTCATAAAGCATCAGTTTCTCCTCAAGTTCGGCTTTCAGCTTATAGAGACCCAAACGATGCAGAATGGGAATGTATATGTACTTGATTTCGTGGAAATAACGCGCCAATCGTTCGGCATCCACATCTTCTTGATTGCGCACGTCGTACACGCGGTGGACCACCTTCAGCAGCACCGAGCGCATATCGTCGACGACCGACAGAAACATCACTTGGAAAGTGTCGGAGTTGTAAGCCACCTTCTCGGTGTCTAATCTCGCAAGTTGGCTGAAGTCTTCAAGGATGACGGCCACCGTCTTGCCGAACTGCTTTTCCAGCTCCGCAAAGCTCACATCTGCCTTATAGTCAATGCCATGCAGAAAAGCTGCGGTCACGGAGATATAGCCCAAACCCACTTCAAGCACGGCGATGCGGGCCATCTCGATGAGGTGGAACATATAGGCCTTGCCCGAAATGAGATAGCGGCCGTCGTACTTCTCCAAGCAAAAGTGGTAGGCCTTGTCAATCAGGGCCAGATGCTCGGGCGCATTGACGAAGGGGCTGATGTCGGTCAGCATGGCCTCGTAAGCTTTCTGGATGTTCGATATTTCTTGCGGGGTGTAGCTCATTCAATCTTCACGGTGAGGTGACGTTCCAACAAGGCGTCGTAATAGGGTTTCAGCTCGTCGAAGCTGCCGTGCTTGACCGCGCACTTGCCTTTGTAGTGCGTAATCCAGGCGCAGGTCTCGGCCTGTTCGCGGGTGTGGTCGCACACCTCCATCAGCGACTTGATGACATGCTCAAAAGTATTGACATCGTCGTTGACGAGAATCAGACTCTTCTCATTTTCAACGAGTTCCTCTTCTAAGACATCGACATCTTCCTGTTCCTTGTTCATAATTCAATTTTCATAAAAACGTGTAAAAGTACAACTTATTTTGGAAATTGACATAGAAAAATTGCTACTGCACCTAAAGTCCAAGGTAGAAATCCTTCAGGTACTCACAATATTGATTGGTAAAACGGTTGTTGACATCTCGTATTACAAAAGTGGTTTCTTGAATTTCAGAAGGCTTCAAAAGTTGCAATTCCAAATTAAGACGGTTTGGCTCTCGGCCTGCTATCGGGATGATAGTCATGCGTTTGTGCAAAAACAAACCGCTTTTTCCGGCTACTTTCAGGAACTCCACCGAGGCATTGACGGGCAGCACCAAGGCAAACCGTCCGTCTGGCTTCAATAGGCGGCAAACTACAGCACACAAAGCTTCGTAGGACAAAGTCACATCATTGTGCCGCGCACGGCTCTTGCGCTCCGAGTCGCACTTGGAGTAACGGTTGAAAAACGGTGGATTGGAAACAATCAAATCGTACTTCTTATCCGTTTGGTAATCAGTAATATCGGTGCAAATCGCTTGCAACTGGTCGCGCCACTGCGAAGCCTTGAAATTGATGGTCGCTTCTTCGATGGATGCCGCGTCAATGTCGACGGCATCCACTTGAGTTACACCTTTTTGCGAAAGCATCAAAGGCAACAAACCGCAGCCCGTGCCGATGTCCAAAACCACATCCGTAGGCTTCACCTCCACCCAGCGACCGAGCAGAATAGCGTCGGTGCCCACCTTCATCGTCGAGCGATGATGAAAGAGGCTGAAATGCTTGAAGTGGAAAGGGCGCGCATCGGTCATTGCAAGTACATGTCTATTAATCCTTCAGGAGCAGTTATCGTAAGTATTTTCTTATCTCGGTCGACCTTTTTTATCACTTGGTCGAGGATGGGAATGAGGATTTCTTTCTTGCCTTTCATCACCTGCAAAATGGCTTGTGTGGGGTATTCCAGCACCTCGCTGACGGGACCCAGCTCGCCTTTCTCCGTGTCGACCACCGTAAAACCCACAATCTCATGGAAATAGAACTGCTTGCCGCTCAATTTGGGCAGCATTTCCAAAGGCAGATACACCGTCTTCCCGACCAGATTTTGCGCCTGTTCAATCGTCTTGATATCCTGAACTTGAATGAAAAACTTATCGCCATTCGGTGTTATCTTCTCCACGAAAAACGGCGTCAGCACCTTGTTGATTTCGAGGAAGAAATGCTTCATGTTGACGTATGCCGAAGGGTCGTCGGCATCGATTTTCAGGGTCACCTCCCCTTTCAGGCCGTGGGTCTTGACGACCTTGCCCAGATAAAAACAATCTTCTTTTTTCATAATAATGACTCAGGACGCGGAACAATAGACTCGCGTCTTTTTAATTTTGCTGCAAAGATAAAACTTTTTATTTTTGCCGCTCATTTTTCACACCATGCACGACTTTTTGGATTTGTTTTTGGATGTGTTGAGAAACAGCATTTTAATCACTGGATTGGTGATTATCATGATGCTGATGATTGAGTATGTCAACATCCATTCGCATGGAAAATGGTTCTCAAAACTACATAAAAACCGCTTCGGACAAGTCGTCTTGGGTGCAGGTTTGGGCATCATTCCAGGTTGCATGGGCGGTTTTGCTGCTGTGTCGATGTACTCGCACAAACTGTTGAGTTTCGGTGCATTAATTGCCATGATGATTGCTTCTTCTGGCGATGAAGCCTTCGTCATGCTCGCCATGATTCCCAAACAGGCCTTGCTGCTGATGGTGATTCTGTTTGTGGTCGCTGTCTTTGCAGGCCTAATGGTGGATAGGCTATCATTTCGTTTGTCTTTTATAGATGCCCAAGGGCATGACATAAAAGGCAAACACGAAGGCTGTGACGAAGGCTACCAAATCCACGAGGAGGACGAAGAACGCAACGAACATCCCGAGAAATCCTCGCTCCACAACCTGAAACACGCCAGTGCAGAGCGCATCGCCTTGCTGCTTGGCGTCATTTTGTTCATTGTGGCATTGGCCTTTGGCATGTTGGAGCACGAACACGAACATGAGGAAGCGGTAGAAACCATTCACACCCAACTGAATATCTTCGACGAGTACTGGATGAACCTCATCTTCGCCGTCGTCAGCTTGTTTGTGGTGTGGTTCATTGCCAGTGCGCCCGAACACATTATCAAAGAGCACCTTTGGGAGCACATCATCCGCAAGCACTTCCTGAGCATCTTCCTCTGGACCTTAGGTGCGTTGCTCGTCATCCAAGTAGGGCTGCACTATTTCTACCTTGAACAACTGATTTCCAGCAACATCCCCTGGATGATTCTGTTGGCCGTATTGGTAGGTATTATCCCTGAGTCGGGGCCACATTTGCTGTTTGTTACCTTGTTTGCCACAGGTACGGTGCCTTTCTCAGTGCTGTTGGCCAGCTCTATTTCCCAAGATGGTCACGCTTCTTTGCCGCTGTTGGCCGAAAGCAAGAGAAGTTTTCTTAAGGCAAAGATTGTCAATATTTTAGTTGCCGCAGTATTCGGATATTCGTGCTATTTTATCGGTTTTTGATTGTCGTATCAGAAAAAGCTGTACTTTTGCCGCCGATACCAATAGGGGTGCCTTATTCGTGCGAGCGGATTGAAAGACAGGCTGAGATCAAACCCTTTGCACCTGATACGGATAATGCCGATACAGGGAATCGAGTTCCTCATCATTCCTCTATTGATTTATTGAATTATTAATCATTAAATCAACGAGTTATGCTCAAAAAACAAACTTTATTTCTCGCCCTCGCCACACTGCTGACGATGAGTCTTCATGCACAGTTTACCATCACGGGTACGGTATTCGACACCGACAACGTTCCATTTCCTTTTGCGGACATCACCCTGGAGCCTTCCGGGATAAATACCAGAGCCAATTTTGATGGATTGTATTCCATAAAGGATGTAAAACCAGGACGTTACACAATTACAGCATCGTGTTCTACCTGCATATCACAAACCAAAACCGTTGTGATTGAAGACGATGCGACAGTGAATTTCACTTTAGGGATTGATCCGAATAACGATTCTCCTACCGAAACGGGAATTCCAGTTATCCGCACCCCTTATGTTTCCCCTTATGACACCCTTAAAGCACACGAATTAAACGAGGTAGTAGTCAGTGGCGTTCGCGTGCAGAAGAACGCTCCTTTTGCCGTTACTAATATCAAGAAAGTGGAACTGAATGAGTTCTCGAAAACGGGTCAGGAACTACCTTTCCTTTTTGCCAAGACACCTGGCATTATCGCCTGGAGCGAAAACGGCCTTGGAACGGGAACGAGTTATATGCGCATCCGCGGCGCCAGCGACTCGCGCATCAATGTCACCCTGGATGGAGTGTCACTCAACTCTCCTGAGGACCAATGCGTTTTCTGGGCCAACATGAACAGCTACGGCTCGCTGCTGGGTTCGGTGCAAATTCAACGTGGTGTAGGTACCTCCACCAACGGCGACGGTGCCTTTGGTGGCACTGTGGCCTTGTCGTCGGCAACGCCTTCCTTGGTGCCAAGTGCCGAAATCACAGGCTCATACGGCTCGTTCAACACCCTTAATTTCGGTGTGAAGGCTTCAACGGGTTTGCTTTGGAACCATCTCATCATCGACGGTGCTTATCACGAGACTCGCACCAACGGTTTCATCCACGGCACTAAGGGTCGCAGCGGCAGCTATTACGGCGGCATTACTTATATCAATAAGAACTTCCAACTCCGTTACAAGAACATTGGTAACTTCGAGAGAACTGGTCAGGCCTGGAACGGCGTGGTGGCTGGCGACAATAACCTCAGCCTCATGGACGGCACTTACGGAATGAATACAGGCATCAAGACTTATGCCGACATGTACCGCCTGGGCTTGGGACAATACAACTCGCTGTACGAATATCTCGTCACCGATGATGATGGCAACTTCGTCAAAGACGAAAACGGTAATTATGTCACTGCACGTTATCAGATGAACGACGGCAGTTTTTGGAACCGCACCACCGACAATTTCTGGCAGGACCACAACATCCTCTCGGCGGCCTGGCAAATCAACGAGCATTGGAACACCTCGGCTACCTTGCATTACACCTACGGCTATGGTTATTACGAGGAGTTTCGCCCCAACAACAAACTCTCAAAGTTCGGAATGACTTATTATAATCCTGATGGAAGCCAGGTAAAGCGCACCGATTTCGTCCGCAAGAAAGGCCTCACGCAGCATACTTTTGGCTTGATTTGGAACGCCAATTACAAAAGCGAGCGTTGGGATGTCACCGGTGGCATCGCGTTACAGGGTTTCATAGGAAACCACTTCGGATACATCAGCTACATCGCCAACGAAGACGTCGCCGCAAAGTATTTGTACAATGGAGATCACAAATACTATGACTCCGATGCCAACAAACTGGACGGGAGTGCCTTCGTCAAGGCGGCTTTCAACATCACCGACCAATGGAGTATTTTTGGCGACCTGCAATTCCGTTATGTGACCTACAAAACCACGGGTATCAATGACAAGTTCTACGATGACGAGAGCGGCTATTACAACCAACCGCTCAACATCTATGAGACTTACCCCTTCTTCAACCCGAAGGGTGGTATTTCGTGGAATCTGAACAACCATCACGCCTACGCTTCTGTGGCCATGAGTCACCGTGAGCCTGAACGCAACAACTTTACTGACAACGGCTCCTATCCTTTCCCGAAGCCCGAGCAACTCCTTGACTATGAGCTGGGTTACAACTACAGCGGAATTGTCTGGCAGGCTGGCGTGAACCTTTATTATATGGACTACACCAACCAATTCGTACAGACCGGTGCCGTCAGCGACATCGGCGAGGCGCTCACCACCAACATCAAGGATTCGTATCGTATGGGCGTGGAGTTGCAGGCTGGCGTGAATGTCACCAAATGGCTGACCATCGAGGCCAACGCCGCTTTGAGCCGCAATAAGATTTTAGACTTTGACGAGGTGGTCGAAGATTGGGACAGCGAAACGGGCTACACCACCATCCATTACGACAACTCGACCTTGGCCTTCTCGCCCTCAGCCATCCTCAACGGTTTCGTCACCTTCCATCACAAAGGCTTTGAAGCCATTTGGCACACGAACTACGTCTCCAGAATGTATCTTGACAACACCGAAAACCTTGACCGCTCGCTGCCGGCCTACTCCGCTTCGGACGTGAGCCTTGGCTACACCTTCAATTTCAAGAAAGCCCTCAAGGAAGCTGCTTTCAAGGTGCATTTCAACAACATCTTCAACAAACGCTACGCCGCCAGTGGCTGGGTTTATTCGGCCATCTGCGACAGCTACGGTCACCCCAACGACAACCGTTACTACCAAATCGGTTTCATCCCGATGGCGGGCTTCAATGTGATGGGGAATTTGACGTTGAGGTTTTGATTACAGTACAATTGTTTAGGAGAATGAATTTTATATACCTTTGCAAAAATTTTCAACCTATGAAAAGAAGTATCATCCTTATCATTTTTGCAACAATGTCGCTATTTGGTTATTCACAAGATTGGTTCCGTTTCAACGACTACAAAGCTGACAACGAACGGATTATTGCTAACGAAGCATACCCAGAAGTAGTGTTTATGGGCAACTCCATCACCGAGAACTGGGCCTTTTTCCATCCCGATTTCTTTACCTCCCACAACTTCCTTGGCAGGGGTATTGGCGGACAGACCTCTGCCCACATGCTGGTACGTTTCAAGACCGATGTCATCGACCTCCAACCCAAGGCGGTGGTCATCATGGCAGGCACCAACGACGTGGCTCACAACGAGTTTTGGGTGGCTCCCGAACAGGTGGTCAACAATGTGATTTCGATGTGCGAACTGGCACAAGCCCATGACATCATTCCCATCATCAGCTCCATCCCACCCTGCACTGCATTTGTGTGGAGACCCGAGATTAAGAATGCTGGTCAGACCATCGTGAACATTAATAAGGAATTAAGAGCTTACGCCGAAGCCAACGGCTTTGTTTATGTCGACTATCACACCGCCCTCGCCGACGAAAACATGGGTTTCCCCAAGACGCTGAGCGAAGACGGCTGCCATCCCAACCCCGACACTTATTTCACCATGGAAGAGATGGTGTTGGAGGCGATACGTCAAGTTGTGAAATAAAAAGTCCGAATGACACCCACCAGCCCCGACATAGAACATCGTCAAACCGCCCCTATTTTACTGATTTCCATAGGTATCGTGGCAGTTGGGCTGCTATTGTTCGTGATGAACCTGTGCTTCGGTTCGGTGTCCATCCCGATGAAAGAGATTTGGGCGGCAGTTTTCGGAGGCGAAGGTTCTACCTACCGCGCCATCGTCTTGGATTACCGTCTGCCGCAAGCCATAACGGCACTATTGGCAGGCATAGGCCTCTCTGTCTCAGGTCTTTTGATGCAGACCTTGTTCCGCAATCCACTCGCTGACCCTTCCCTGTTGGGCATTAGTAGCGGTTCCAGCCTTGGCGTGGCTTTAGTCATTTTGTTGGGCACGGCTACGGGACTGTCTTTCAATACATTATCGCTGTGGTCAACATTTGGCGTTACCGTAGCGGCTTTTGTGGGTGCTTTTGCGGTGTTGTTGCTCATCCTCGCTTTGAGTTCAAGGCTTCGCAGCATGGTCAGCTTGGTTTTGGTGGGCATTATGATTGCCTACATCGCGGGTTCGGTCACTGATATTTTGAAGTTTTTCAGCCAAAAGGAAGGGCTACATTCTTTCGTCATCTGGGGCATGGGCAGTTTCTCCAATGTGAGCAAGGCCCAACTGCCTTTCTTCGCCATCGCTGTCGTGGCGAGTACAATAGGTTCGTTCCTGCTATTCAAGACCTTGAACCTTTTGCTATTGGGAGAGCGTTATGCTGAAAACCTTGGCGTCAACATCAAACGGAGCAGTATGCTCATCATTTTGGCTTCGGGTTTCCTCACTGCCCTCATCACGGCGTTTTGCGGCCCTATCGCTTTCTTAGGTTTGGCCGTGCCACATATCGCGCGTTTCCTCTTCAAGAGCAGCGACCACAAACTGCTCATCCCAGCCACGGCCTTCATCGGCATGGACTTGGCTTTGTTCTGCAACCTCATCGCGCGTCTGCCCTCGTTTGAAGGCAACTTGCCCATTAACTCGGTCACGGCACTCATCGGCGCGCCTATCGTGTTGTGGGTCATTTTCCACCGTCAAAAAGTGTTGAAATGAACGAGGTGTTGCACACATATAATTTGCTCATCGGCTATAAAGGCCAGCCGTTGCTCCCCGAGGTCAATGTCAGCCTTTGCGAGGGCGATATCGTGACCTTGGCAGGCCCCAACGGCTCGGGCAAGACGACGCTGTTCAAGACCCTCTCGGCCAGCATCAAACCTATCGGCGGCGAGGTCAAGCTGTTCGGAAAGGACTTGCGCGACTACTCCCCCACTGAACGCAGTTCGCTATTCAGCCTCGTGCTCACCGAGAAGCCCGACGACCTTTTCCTGAAGGTTTTTGACATCGTGGCCGCAGGTC
>Ga0265300_10001752_pt1 | contig 19786 bp, 14 predicted proteins | sample AusTroGonzalo_MG_FD_193482 | JGI IMG/M metagenome (GOLD analysis project Ga0265300, IMG submission 193482) | Bovine rumen microbial communities from tropical cattle in Woodstock, Queensland, Australia - Gonzalo_03 | ecosystem: Host-associated > Mammals > Digestive system > Stomach > Rumen ...
GGTCACCTCGCGGGAATAGCTCAGTTGGTAGAGCACGACCTTGCCAAGGTCGGGGTCGAGGGTCCGAGTCCCTTTTCCCGCTCTAAAACAAAGAAGACGTCTTAATGACGTCTTTTTTGTTTTATACTGAAATTGACTTGGGCACGAGACCCCTTGGGGTCGAGGGTGCGGCATAATTTGGCTCATGCACGAAGTGCGAAGAGACAAATTATAGCTTGACACGAACGCAGTGAGTGCAAGCCCGAAGGGTTATCAATCAGCCGCGTAGCGGAGACTGATTGATAACAATCCCTTTTCCCGCTCTAAAAAAAAGAGAACCACCTACAAAGGTGGTTTTCTTTTTTTATGCCGTAATTTGGACGAGGCCCCGAGAAGAGGGTGCGACTAAACAACGAGATGCACGAAGTGCGTACGAGTTGTTTAGGAACTCTCGCCTCATGGCGAGAGGCCCGCAAGGGTGAGGAGCTAGCCGGGCGCAAGACCGGAGACTAGCGACGAATCAATCCCTTTTCCCGCTCTAAAAAAAGAAGACGTCTTAATGACGTCTTTTTTGTTTTATACTGAAATTGACTTGGGCACGAGACCCCTTGGGGTCGAGGGGGCGACTAAACAACGAGATGCACACTCCCCCTCTTAAACAAAAAATTTTCACTTTTTTCGAACTACACCCCTTTATAACTACAAACTTTATTTCTATATATGGGTCACCCCCGCGGGAATAGCTCAGTTGGTAGAGCACGACCTTGCCAAGGTCGGGGTCGAGGGTCCGAGTCCCTTTTCCCGCTCTAAAACAAAGAAGACGTCTTAATGACGTCTTTTTTGTTTTATACTGAAATTGACTTGGGCACGAGACCCCTTGGGGTCGAGGGGGCGACTAAACAACAAGATGCACGAAGTGCGTACGTGTTGTTTAGGAACTCTCGCCTCATGGCGAGAGGCCCGCAAGGGTGGCAAGCCAGCCTTGCGCAAGCAAGGATTCTGGCGAAGCCATCATTCCCTTTTGACGCCTACGGCGTCCGCTGCGTCGATTACGCTATGACAAAATGCAAGCATTTTTTCGCATCATAATCTAGCACGCTACTCCCGCTCTAAAACATTCCTTCAAAGCCAGGCGTTACGGGCTGGCGTCTGAAGCCCGTTAGAAGGGGTAGCGAAAGACCCGGCATAGATTGCTTCGTCACTTTGTTCCTCGCAATGACGTAGTTTAAGCCGGGGCTGAAGCGAGGGGGAAGCCTCCCCCATCTAATTTATTAGAACGCCATTTTAACCTTAAGGTCAGCCATAATCGGAGTATCCGAACCAAGCAATTCCTCATGCCCAAAGGCGGTCTTTGCAGTAGCCTGAACGGTAACATTCGGAGTGATTGCGTACTTTAAACCGATATAAGGATAAACAGCGGTTTTACCCGTAAGATTCTTTCCATCATTTTCCCCATCTTCAGTAATCCTGCCAAGTAGCATCAGAGCATCTGCACCGATAAACGGAGTCAACGGAATGTTCAGCTTAAAATCGGCCTCAGCGCCAAAATTCAGCCTATACGGAGGAGAAAAATCAGAACTTTCTTTCGTGTTCATAGAAAAGCCCAATTCCGCACCGAAGTCAACAATTCCAAAATTCTGAGAATACTGAGCACCGAAATTGAAGACCCATACATTATAACAATTATATGTATGACTTATAGGAACTAAGGCTTCCAAGAACACATTCACAAAAGGTAAAAACTGGTATCGAGCCATAAGCTCCGGATTTGTAAGTCCGTTATCATTGTTCATGCTCAAATTCACATAGTACGGGAGCAACACGGCCAATTCCAAATTTGGCAAAACCGTAAAACGCGATCCCAAATAAGGAGTAAGCTGCGTGGGGCGGGAATCTCCCTGCCAGACAAATCCTGTACCTATAGCCATTTCGCCCTTGTGATTTTCAAGGACCGGGAATTTATCCCAGGTTGCAAAAGATGCGGTTGCACAAAGTGCAGCGGCGAGAACTAATTTTTTGAACATACAAATCCTCCGTATAAATTATTTGTAATGAAAATCATTTGATTCTCATTTGGCGACGAAATTACAAAAGCATACAACCACTAGAAAAGCCTTTTTCATACAAAACCTTAATCATTACGAATAAAAACAAAAACCAGTCACTTTCATGACTGGCTTTACACAAAATAATGACAATTGACAAATCAGGCTCTCGCCCGACGCATTTGTCAACTTATAGTTTAATGTCAGAAAGTCTCGTGCTTTCTACGCGGTCAAATTCGAGTTGGATTTCAGCGGAGGGTTCCTTGGTGCAGAGGCTAACGACGACAATCGTCAAGAACGAAAGCACAAAGCCCGGCACGAGTTCGTAAATCTGGAAGATTTCAGCGGAGAATCCGGAGAGGTAGAACTTCCAGACAAACGTCGTAATGCCACCGACGAGCATACCGGCAATGGCCCCCGGGAGCGTCGTGCGCTTCCAGAAGAGAGCGAGGAGCATGATCGGGCCAAACGTTGCACCGAAGCCGCCCCAGGCGAAGCTCACGAGGCTCATCACCACGTCCAGGAAGCTCTTGCCCTGCTTAACGCCATCGGCACTCGGGGCGCCCTGCATAGCGACAATCACAGCGATAAGCGTAATAAGAACGACGATGCCGCGGCTCACCCACATCACTTCCTTGTTGCTTGCGTTCTTGCGGAACAAGTGCTTGTAAAGGTCGTTACTGAAAGCGGAGGCGGACACCAAAAGCTGGGAGTCTGCGGTACTCATGATAGCGGCGAGAATGGCAGCCATGAGGATGGCGGCAATCGCCGGATGGCAAAGGGCCTGGCAGAGGACCATGAAGATGCGTTCCGGGTCATCGACCTTGATGCCATGGGATTCAACGTAGTAGCGGCCGAGAAGGGCAATCATAATCACAGCGCCCAAGCAGATGGTCACCCAAGTCATGGCAATGCGGCGGGAATCCTTGATTTCTTCGGCATTTTTGATGGACATGAAACGCACGAGGATGTGCGGCATGCCAAAGTAGCCGAGGCCCCAGGCGAGGCTAGAAATAAGGGCGATAAGGCCGATAGACTTGCCCGTCGTAGCATTTGTGAAGAGGCTCATCAAGTAGGGGTTCTGTGCATTCACGGCATCCATGGTGGCTGCAAATCCGCCGGAACCGGCCATAATCATCGAAGGAATCACGATGACGGCGACAAGCATCATCAAGGCCTGGATAAAGTCGGTCCAGCACACAGCAAAGAAGCCTCCCATAAAAGTGTAGCTCACGACCACGATAGCACCGAGGATAAGACCCGTAGTGTAATCCATGCCGAAAATCGTGCCGAAAAGTTTTGCACTAGCCACGAAGCCAGACACTGTATAGAAAAGGAAGAACGCGAGAATGAAGATCGAGGCGATAACGCGGATGATTCCCTTCTTGTCGCGGAAGCGGTTCGAGAAGAAATCCGGGAGCGTAATGGAGTCACCGCAGAAGTGGCTGTACTTGCGGAGCCTGCGGCCCACGATTTTCCAGTTGAGGTACGTGCCGATGACAAGGCCGATACCGATCCAGGCTTCAGAAAAGCCACTCACGAAAACGGCACCCGGGAGGCCCATCAAGAGCCAGCCGCTCATATCCGAGGCCTGGGCAGACATGGCGACCACCCACTTATTCATGCCGCGGTTGCCGAGGTAGTAGGCGTTCAAGCTATTGGCTTTGCGAGAGAAATACGCTCCAATGCCAAGCATCATCAGCAAATAAAGAATAAAGACAGCAATTGTCATGAATACTCCTTAGTGTATTTGTAACATTCGATTATAAACAATGCGCTTGCCCTTCACGCCATCGGTCGCACAAACATGGTCCGCGGGCGGTTTCAACATATTCGCTAAGAGGTGGGCCGCAACCGTTTCTGCATGCACAGGGCGGAAACGCGCAGGCAAAAATTCGGGATGCGCCCCAAAAAGCTTTTGCATGAGTTCCTCGCCAAATCGCTTGTCCTTATGTTTACCAAGCAACAGCGACGGACGAACAAGCGTAAGCGATTCAAAGCCCATCATCGTAAGGCCTTCTTCGAGTTGTCCTTTCAAGCGGTTGTAAAAGAAAGGCGATTGAGAATTTGCGCCCATAGCGCTAACACACAGAAAATGCTTTACGCCCTGACGTTTCGCTAAGGCGGCAAGCGTAAGCGGCAAACGCAAATCAATTTTTTCTTGGGCAGCCTTGCTCCCTGCCTGCTTGAGAGTCGTTCCCAAGCAACAAATCACGGCATCGCAACCGGCAAAATTCAAACAAACGCTAGACTTCCACTGTTCTTCGGAATGAGCCGCAATCAACGCGTCAAAATCGACCGCATCAAAATTGAATTTCGAGGAGCCCTGCAAAACACCTAACTGAGCCAAATCAGGAACCGAGCGTACCGGGCAATACACGCATTCCACTGCGTCTAAACGCGCAAGCAACTGAACAACGTTCTTACCGACAAGCCCTGTCGATCCTAAAAGAGCTATTTTCATTGAGCAGATTCGTCCACTTCGTCTCTAGGCACCATCCAGCCAACAGTGTCTCCGCGAACCGGGAGCGCAGTCACTGCACCCGCTTCATCAACAATCACAGCAATACCCGACAAGTAGTTGACCCAACGGAACGGGGACTCATAAACTCTCAGGTTGATCGTTCTATTCGAGACAAAAACGACAAGCGGTTCAACCAGCATATCATGGCTAACGAGCACGCTCACGCGCTTCCATTTCGGCATGTTTGCCACAATGACTTCGTTCACGAACTGGTTTCCACGGTCGAATAAATCATAGAAGTATCTTGCAAGAGTTCCGCCGATGACGTTTGCGTAAGAATAAGGGGCACCATAAGCATATTGCGCAATGTACTTCGGATTTCCACCCTTGCTAGAGACAAGAGCATCCAGGGAATCGCTGGGCACCGTCAAGAAATAACCACCGTTAATTCCGTCCCAGGTTGCAACTTCAACATTTTCTTCGCCACGGCCTTTAGCAATGTTTTCGCAAGTGGCACGAGTACGCAAGAAGTTTGTCGAAGCGTAATAGAAAGGTTCTTCGCTAGCAAGCTTCGTTCCCAGCGTCTGGGCCATCTGGATACCAATCGGCGTAAGCGACGATTCCGTTCCAGTATTATTCTTTTCGCGTTTGGAATGGCGAATCACAAAGGCTATTTTACTTGTCTTTGGCGCGGCCTTATAAATGTCGCCCATGTCATAAAAGCCATCTTCATCAGGAACAACGGCAAGCGCACCCGGCGTCGTTGCAAAGGTAAATGGGCCATTGATGGGGACAACCGCAGCAGAGCTCGACAACAGAACGGCATCGGACGAACTCGACGGGCTGCTTGAGATCAACGGAGAAGATTCACTCGACAAAGCACTTACGCTAGAGGAGGAAAGCTCGACCGGCGGATTCTGCGGAGTTTCGCTCGACGAAGACACCGCCACCGAATACGGAGCAACCGGGAATGCAGTGGGCGAATCATCGCCACAACCAGTAAAAGCGCAAAGGCCCACCAAAAGGCCTCCTACAAAATACTTAGCGTAAATACTTTTCATATTCAAAAATTTCCTCTATACTAACAGTGAAATTTAGATTATTCACTAAAATATCCTCGTAAAAGTTTATTAAACACAATCGCAAGTTTTACATTTTCTCTATTTATCGCCCTAGCCTTTACAAATTGCTTCATACTTCAAGTTGGAGTATTATCTATTGGAGTAATAATTATCACACTATATGCGGCAAAATGGCCAATTACAACCGCGATTCTAGTAAAATTTTCTAAACTTTAGCATGTAAATTTTAACACCAGGGTAGGTCCTATTTATGGCAAAAAACACCAAAAATGCAAGTGATATTACCGTGCTCGGCACCGATGCGGAAGCCTTCCGCAAGGCATTCACCGACCACATCCACCACACGCTCGCCCGCAGCAACTACACGGTTACGGACCATGAAAAGTTCCTCGCCGTGGCATACGCCGTGCGTGACCGTCTTGTCGACCGCTGGATCAAGACGCAGAACACCTACTACGAAAAAGACGTCAAGCGCGTCTACTACCTGTCTCTCGAATTTTTGATTGGCCGTACACTCGGCAACTCCGTGTTGAACCTCGATGTCGAAAGCGCTGTCACCGAAGCTCTTGACGAAATCGGCATGACCCTCGAAGAACTCCGCGAACAGGAAGTGGACGCGGGTCTCGGTAACGGTGGTCTCGGCCGCCTTGCTGCTTGCTTCCTCGATTCCATGGCAACGCTCGAACTCCCGGCAACGGGTATGGGCATCCGTTACGAATACGGTATGTTCAGCCAGAAAATCGTGAACGGCGAACAGGAAGAACAGCCGGATAACTGGCTGCGTCTCCCGAACCCGTGGGAAATCGCCCGCCCGGCAAACGCCATCAAGGTTCCGTTCTATGGCTACGTGGTCAGCTGGATGGATGAAAATGGCAAGCTCCGCAACCGTTGGGAAACGAAGGACTACGTGATGGCCCTCCCCTACGACACGCCGATTCCGGGTTACAAGAACAATACCGTGAACAACCTCCGCCTCTGGAGCGCCAAGTCCGCTGATGACTTCGGTCTTAGCTACTTCAACAACGGTGACTACATCGCTGCCGTGCAGGACATGGAACTCTCCGAAACAATTTCGAAGGTTCTCTACCCGAACGACGCCTCCATGAACGGTAAGGAACTCCGCCTTAAGCAGCAGTACTTCCTCTGCTCTGCATCTTTGCAGGACATCATCAAGCGTTTCAAGAAGCTCCACAAGGGCGAATGGAAGCTCTTCCCCGAAAAGGTCGCCATCCAGTTGAACGACACGCACCCGGCAATTTCTATCGCCGAAATGATGCGCATCTTGCTCGACGAAGAAAACCTGGAATGGGACGAAGCATGGGAAATCGTGACGCACACGTTTGCTTACACGAACCACACCTTGATGCCCGAAGCTCTCGAAAAGTGGCCGGTCAGCTTGTTCGAAAAGCTCTTGCCGCGTCACCTCCAGATCATTTACGAAATCAACGCCCGCTTCCTCCGTCAGGTGTCCCTCAAGTGGCCCGGCGACAACGGTCGCCTTGCCCGCATGAGCCTCATCGAAGAAGGCAACTGCAAGATGGTCCGCATGGCTTACCTCTCCATCGTGGGTTCGTTCGCCGTGAACGGTGTGGCAGCACTCCACTCCGACCTCTTGAAGACCACACTCTTCAAGGACTTCTACGAACTGTGGCCTGAAAAGTTCAACAACAAGACGAACGGCGTCACGCCGCGTCGCTGGGTGCGCAAGGCAAACCCGGCCATGTCCGACCTCATTTCGTCCAAAATTGGTGATTCTTGGGTCAAGGACTTGGATGATTTGAAGAAGCTCGAAAAGTTCGCCAAGGACGCCGCTTTCCAGAAGGAATTCATGGCCGTCAAGAAGCAGAACAAGGAACGCCTCGCCAAGTACCTCAAGGCAACGCAGAACGTGGACGTCGATACCAATACGTTCTTTGACGTGCAGGTCAAGCGTATTCACGAATACAAGCGCCAGCTCTTGAACATCCTCCACGCCATCCACCTGTACATCCAGTTGAAGGACGGCAAGGAAATTATGCCGCGCACCATCATGATCGGCGGTAAGTCCGCTCCGGGTTACTGGATGGCTAAGCAGATCATCCGCCTCGCGAACGCCGTTGCCGCCATCATCGATGCCGACCCGGTTTGCAAGGGCAAGCTCAAGATGGTGTTCCTCGAAAACTACCGCGTGTCTTTCGCCGAAAAGATCATTCCGGCTGCAGACCTCTCCGAACAGATTTCTACCGCAGGCACCGAAGCCTCTGGTACCGGTAACATGAAGTTCGCCTTGAACGGCGCACTCACCATCGGTACACTCGACGGCGCCAACGTTGAAATGAAGGAAGAAGTCGGTGACGAAAACATCTTCATCTTCGGTCTCACCGTTGAAGAAGTGACCGACTTGCTCGCCAAGGGCTACCGTCCGCGCGACTTCTACGAGAAGGACGACGATCTCCGCCGCGTGATCGACCTGATCGCTTCCGGCTTCTTCAGCCCCGACCGTCCGGAACTCTTCAAGCACATTGCCGAAAAGCTCCTCTCGAACGACCCGTACATGCTCTGCGCAGACTTCCGCAGCTACGTCGACATGCAGAAGACGGTTGCCGAAGCATACCAGGACAAGAAGCACTGGGCAGAAATGGCCATCCTCAACGTCGCTCGCATGGGCAAGTTCAGCTCTGACCGTACCATCAAGCAGTACGCCGAAGAAATCTGGAATGCCAAGCCGTGCAGCATTAAGTTGTAGTAGATTGCGAGGGGTGAGGTCGCTCGCCCCGCTCGCTCTGAGCTATGAGCAGTCAGTTACGAACTGTTAGCGAACAGAGTCATCCTGAGGACGTAAGGACGAAGGATCCAGAGCATTTCTAATAATCACTGGATTCTTCGCGGTTATCACCGCTCAGAATGACGAACTGAATATCTACAATCCCGCGAGAAATCGCGGGATTTTTTTGTTTTGAAAAAAAGTTTTTTCAAAAAAGTTTAAATCAAAGAAAAGTATATGTTATATAAAAAAAGTAGGAGAAAACATGAAACCCGATGAAATCAAGAAACACGAAGACGAATTCTTTTCGACACTAACCACAAATAAAAAGAAGTTCACCCTAAAACAAACAACAGACATCGGGAACAATATAAAGATATACTCTATCCGTCCTAGCTACAGTTCCTACTATCATGCCACCCAAACGAAAAAGAAAAGCATTTGTCTGCACTTTACAGTAGGATATATCAAGTCCGACATCTCTACACTTACCCAAGAAGACAATCACGTTTCGGTTTCCTACGTAGTCGATCGATCTGGAAGAATTTACGAACTATTCCCTGATACTGACTGGAGCTTCCATCTCGGGAAAGATGCTATCGGCAAAAACGAAGACATGTCGAAACAATCCATTGGCATCGAAATTAGCAACTACGGGCCTCTAACGTTATATGGCAATCAGCTGAAAACAATCTATCCCGCAAAAGCCGAACTAAAAGACCGCGATACCTACTGCGAAGCATCGGAAACGGAATTCTATTACAAGCACAGTTACAAGGGATACGACTACTATGCCTCCATGACGGATATTCAAACCGAAGCGGTCGCCGCATTAATCAAGTACCTCAGCAGAAAGCATAACATTCCAATGAACTTCATGGAAAGCGACAGAGCTTTCGCAAGTGCCAAAGAAGCCACTTCCTTCAAAGGTATTTTTTACCACACCAATGTAAGAAGCGACAAGTACGACTGGCCGTATGGTCCTGCTCTGAAAGCTGTCATTGCGGCCTGCTCCAATGAACTGCCGAACAAGGTCGAAAGCAAGCCCGATGCCACCAAGACGGAAATAAAAAACGAAGAGCCCCTACCCGAAGTAAAGCCGGAAACACCTCCAAAACCGCAATCCCAACCACAGCCCACACAGCAACAAGAAACCAAGGTCGAACCCAAACCAGCCACAAAACCCGCTCCAACGACGAGTCAAGCAAATAGCTCAACGGGCAAGAAGTCCTTTATTCAAGCCATCATCGAGTTCATTATGCAATTATTCGGCAAAAAAAAGTAGCCTGGGGAACCTTGGATTCCATTAAACTTGAGACATTGTCGCGAGTTTCACGGAATCCGCGGCCGCTTGCGCCGCACGATGGCCCCATTCGGAGCACGCGCCGGCGATTAACTTCAAGAAAAACTTATGCTCATTTTCAAGTGAATCGGAGACGTGAACAACATCTCCGTTTTCATCATGTGGCGCAAGACTCACCGAATAATCGTACGCCGGGCGCCCCGGGAGACGAGGCAATTCTACAGAAATTGTCCTAACATCGATATCGCTATTTCTATCTACGATAAAGCTTAGTTCAGCACCCGCAAAATCGCCTTTTACAACATTTATTTGCATTTGAGCACGATCTTCGTTTTGCGAGACTACAAATTTCGACACGTTCAAATCATCATAGCGGAACATCGAAAGGCAAAGGCTCAAGTCATGAACCAGCAAATCCAAAGCAACATTCACATCGCGACAACGAGACGAATACTTATGTTCACGACGGAATTCCAGACACATAGGCGTTCCTGCTAGATTCGACGCAACAGCACCAGCTTTCATCAGTTTAAGTTCCGCCATAAAATGCTTGCGGAAATTCAAGAATACCGGATTAAAGCACTCCGATTGCGCTACAAAAAGCGTCACATTATTGCGGACGGCCAAATCAACTAGTTCTTGCGCACAATCGCCCGTAACAGCAAGAGGTTTTTCCACGAACACGGATATTTTCCGTTCAAGGCAAATTTTTACATATTGATAATGTGTCTGCGCTGGAGATGCGATTACCGCAAAGTCAATTTTTTCAGTTACAAGAAGTTCATCAAGCAAAGAAACCGGAAAATTTCCGTCAGCATCCAAACTTTCCAAATCAAAAAATTTCAAAAAACGCACGCCTGAATTTTCAAAAAAAATCCGATGGCGTTCACCCATGGTTCCATTACCGAACAGCACAGCTCTATAACTTTTATTCATAATAAATCTTCCACCCCCAAATCAATTACACAATTGGGTCCGCGTATTTCATATTCTTTTCCATATACATTCGCTTATCCGAAATTTCCATAGCAGTTTCAATAGCTAGCGACGGCGAAGGCACTTCACAACAACCAAACGAAACGCGAATCGGTTTGTCTTTGAGGAGCAACGTGCGCGATATTTCATTCATGTTATCAATGTATTTTTTGCATTCTTCCAGCGTCGTATTCGGAAGAATAATAAAAAATTCGTCACCGCCCATGCGGATCATTACAGCTCTTTCGGGGAGTCCCACACGGAAAAGCGAAGCGGTAAGCCTGATCAGTTCATCGCCAATCACATGTCCATAGGAATCATTGATATTTTTCAGGCCATCGCAATCCGCCGAAATCACACACAACGGATACATTTCAGGTTTCATTGAATTGGCATGCCATTCATCCAAATAATGCCTGTTATAAAGTCCCGTCAACATATCAGTGTGTGCGTACTTTTCAAGTTTCCTTTCAAGCAAAACTTTTTCGGTTACATCATTGATCAAACCAACAATGCCAATGATATTTCCATCATCATCTCGCACCGGATTTTTTATCAATTCCAGATATTCAGTTACACCATCTTGCTGGATTTCAATGATGTATTGAGTTCCTTTTCCTGTACGGAGAATTTCACGATCTTGTTCCATGGCAAGTTTCGCATTTTCTTTGTCTTTGCGGATTTCCAAATCCGTCTTGCCAGCAATATCCCATGCAGGATCCTCAGCCCCTCGAAGATGACGCCAATAATGTGTAGAAAAAACGTAACGGCATTCCGTGTCCTTGAAGAAAATATTCGACGGAATCTCTTTCAAGATTTTCCTAAAAAGATCATAATCTATTTTCATCAAATCCATAAAATGCTCCTTCTCCTCTCAGATTACCCAACAACAAGACTTTTTTAATTTAGCATTCACTACAGACTATTGCAACCTAAAGCTCCAAAGATTTATATTTGAAAATGGAATATTCGAGGGTGAAAAACCCCATTGAGGATTTTATGGACATCAAGAAAACTAATGCAGCTCGCATTTTGGATAGGCAAAAAATTTCATACGAATTGATCCCCTACAAGGTTGACGAAAACGACCTCGGAGCACAGCATGTAGCCGATAGTTTGGGCGAAGATATCAACCAGGTTTTCAAGACCATTCTCGTGCACGGCGACAAAATCGGTTACCTCGTCTGCGTAGTGCCGGGCAATCTAGAAGTCGATTTAAAAGGCGCCGCAAAAGTGAGCGGAAACAAAAAAATCGATACGGTCCCGCTCAAGGATTTGACGCCGCTGACAGGTTACATTCGCGGTGGTTGCAGCCCTCTCGGACTCAAGAAGAACTTCCCTATTTTTATTCATGAGACGGCCATGCAATTCCCGTACATTTACGTGAGCGCTGGCGAACGCGGACTACAGCTAAAAGTTGCACCAGCAGACTTGGTAAAAGCAACACGCGCCACAGTCGGTGTAATTGCACGAGTTCCACCCGAAGATCCGGATGCAAAATAATTAAAAACAAAGGAAGGTTTGGTTTATGGTTTGTGAGTTAAAAAAAAATCGAACAACTATTGCAGCAGGATTCGTCACGGCTAGCATCATCGCTTTAGCGGCGTGTTCCGGGGACAAAATCTGCGAGCCCCCCATTCCAGATTCGTCTTCGTCCGATGTTGCGAGTAGTTCTTCATGGTCTCTATCGTCTAGCGACTCCAAGGCGGCAGCATCCAGCAGTTCTTCCGAAGAGTCTTCATCTAGCTCTTTGGCCCCTGGGCTTATCGAAGCGTCCTCTTCCTCGGCAATTACTTCTTTATCATCCTCGACCATAGTCGAAGATCAGTCAAGCAGTTCAGCAGAATCAAGCGGTTCCACCGAAATATCGTCATCCTCGACCGCAGCCGAGAATCCATCGAGCAGTTCCGCGGAACTCTCGCCTAAGCCCTTCTGGAACGATGAATTCAATGGAGATGCCATAGATAACACAAAATGGACTTACGATATCGGCACAGGCGCAAGCGGCTGGGGCAACAACGAAAAAGAATACTACACCGACCGCAAAGAGAACGCCTACGTCAAAGATGGAATTTTGCACATCCGCGCGCAAAAGGAAAATTTTAAAGGCGCCCAATACACCTCCGCCCGCATGCTCACCAAAGGCAAATTTGCGTTCAAGTATGGCACGGTAGAAGCGCGCATCGCCCTCCCCATCGGCAAAGGAATTTGGCCTGCATTCTGGATGCTCGGCGAGAACTTTGACACGGTCGGTTGGCCCGCCTGCGGTGAAATCGACATCATAGAAGCCGTCAACAAAGAGAACATCGTCTATGGCACAAACCACTGGGCGAATGGCACCGAATACGCCACATACGGCAACAACACCGGCAATTATCGCGACCAAAAATTCGAACTCGACATCACGCAATTCCATACATACAAATTCACGTGGGATAAAAAATACATTCGCATGTTTGTTGACGATTTCATGTACCACGAGATTTTAATTGAAGATAATAAAGGCGACACCGAAGAATTCCACAAGCCATTTTTCTTTTTGCTGAACGTCGCTGTCGCCGGCAACTGGCCAGGTTTTGAAGTAGACGACACGCAGTTCCCGAACGAAATGCTCGTCGATTACATTAGAGTTTTTGAGCATTGAGGTATGAGGTCGGGGCTTTCGCCCCTTCGAGCCATGAGGTAGAACCGCAGTAGTTAGTGGTTGTTGGTTAAAGTGTCACCCTGAGCGAACCCTGAAGCGTAACGATAGGGGATGTCGAAGGGGCTCAAAACGAGCAAGGCGAGCGTTCTCACCGCTCACAGTTCATCACTCAAAGCGATTACGTTCACTTCTTGAGGCGCGTTTTTTCCGTCATTTTTCAGGCAAAACGCATAACGATATCCGTCATGCAAGTCGATTTCGTGGAAAGTATATTCTGGGCGTTCACCATCATGCTCTAGCAAAAATTTTCCATCATCGCCTAAACGCAACTCAAACGCATCAGGCATGAGCGACAGCCCGCGCCCCGTCACTTTCATATAACATTCCTTGAGCGTCCACAATCTGTAAAACGCTTCGGACTGCGATTCAAGCGTTTCAAAATGTTTTATCCACGCAGATTCTTCGGGCTTAAAAAAACGTTCTGCAAGTTTACCGCGATCGCCCTTGATGATTTCAACATCGCAACCCACTTCGAATGGCGAAATCACGCCCATTACACGTTCACCAGAATGAGACAAATTAAAATGCACATTAGGAAAATCAACCAAATACGGCTTTCCATTTTCGCCATACGCAACATGTTCATCAGCCCCTTCAAGCCCCATTCCTTTGCAGGCTAGTTGAAGCAAAAGGCCAACGCCTAATGATTGCATTTTCCCTTTTTCAAACTTAAAAGACATTGCCTTTTTTTGACGATATTCAGGAACTTTCTTCAAATAGCTTTCAAAAACGGAAGCATCTTTCAAAACAGAAATGTCGGCAATGTAAACTCGAGTTATCTCAACCACAAAAAAAATATAAAAAACTGATTTTCCAAATTTTATTTATATAGATTAGAAAAAGCACAATTAAGCAAGGAGATTCTACCATGGCAAAATACAAATGCGAAACCTGCGGTTACATTTACGACCCAGCAGTCGGTGACCCTGACAACGGAATCGCACCCGGCACAGCTTTTGAAGATTTACCAGAAGATTGGGTTTGCCCCATCTGTGGCGTTGGCAAAGAAGAATTTGCAAAAGTAGAATAACAACGAGTTTCTATCTTAAATTTGCCGAGGGCACAAAGCCCTCGGCTTTTTTGACTCATTCGAATTTTGTATTTTTACTTTATCCCCTAAAATAGGATCTAGTTTTTTATGATGAAACCGTCTGCAATAGCTTTTTTTGCAAGTTTGCTAGTCTGCTGCTCCGATAGCGGTACATCCTCGAACGATTCTAACAGTTTTTTCGTGAATGAAGATAAAAATCATTCTGGTATGATGCACGTAACAGCAACTGGTGCATCGACTCAAATGGGATCTAAACTGACGGTCCATTTTTCATACGATTTTTCAATCGACAAACACGAAGTCACTTGCAAAGACTACGCGAAGCACATCAAAAAAACGAATTGCGACGATCCCGAATTGCCTATAACCAACGTCACCTTTTTTGACGCCGTACTTTTTGCAAACCAAAAAAGCAAAGATGAAAAACTCGATACAGCCTACAGCTACACAAGCGCAACATTTGATTCTGATGGACATTGCACGGACTTGATAGGTTACGCGTTTCATGCGGACCGTGATGCCTACAGGCTCCCGACCGAAGCCGAATGGACTTTCGTCGCCACAAAGAACTGGAATCCGCAAAAAGGCTGGAACGCCAGCAATTCCAATTACAAATTACACAAGCCCTGCACAGCAATTTCAGACGAAGACTTTTGCGACCTCGCTGGAAATGCCATGGAATGGGTAAACGACTGGAAGGGAACCCTTCTTGATACAACCATAACAAACTACGCAGGCGCCCCCGACGGAGGAAACATCGGTGAACGCGTTTTAAAAGGCGGAAGTTACCGCAACGAGGCTGCGGCGACACTAATCGAAAATCGCGGCGACGTTTACACCGTTACCTCTTCAACAAAAGCAGATTATGTCGGTTTCAGGCTTGCTTTCGGAAAAATTCCTGATGCGGTTTGGATGGATGCACAGGGAAGCACAACCTCTAGCCCTATCAACATACTCACAACATCGGCCCAATTAAAGAAAACGACCCAAACATACCAAAACAAACTTGTATTCCGTATTGCAGAAACAGGCAACATCGCATTCATCAACTTCGCAAACGCGACTCCCTCGGTCAAGGAAATTCACGATACAATCAATGCATACCACCCCACACTTTCACCCGACGGAAACTTCGTTGCATTTTCAACAAAGTACGAAGGCATCTCGGGAAAATCGGAACTCTATGTTCGTCGAATAAATTCTATTGAAGCCGATAAAATAAAGCTCGATGTAGAAAGCGCCGCAATTCCGCGCTGGCGCGTTGTCGGAGCCGATACAGAAATCGTTTACGTTTCAAGCACAGAAAGCAATTCCGACGAAGCAACATGGAAAAAAGGCTCCACCTGGAGCGTACCTTTTGCAAGTGCTAAATTCGGCAAACCCAAAAAATTATTTGACGGGACTTTTAACGGAGGCGTCAGCACCAACGAAAAGCTCGCCATTTCCGGTGCAAGGCTCCTCCGCGCAAACGTCAACGGCAAAAACGAAACTTGGTACAACAAGGAACAAGCATGTAACGCATCGTTCTCGGAAATCACAAAACAGACCCTATTCCTAGACTTTGGCGGAACAACGGGAAAAGAATTTTCCGGCAAAAAATATACCACACATGAGCAACTTTTAATTGCAGACAGCACCGGCAAACTCATAAAAATGATTCCGGCCCCCAAAGGTTACTCATTCGACCATACAGAATGGGTTCGCAATAAAGAAAATCTCGCAGTTGCAACACTCACCGACATTGTTGGAAATCATTCTAAAATCGTTCTAGTCAACACAAAAGATTCTAGCATCACCGAAATCGCAAACGGCTCTGAATTATGGCATCCAGATTTCTGGACGGGTAAGCCACAAAATTTTGAAACAACACTTGATTTAGACAGTGCAGGCCAATACGAGCTCAACACGCCATTCACTGACCACAGAGTCACAACAATGACTCGCTATGACCTGGAATTGCTTTACAAGCATCGCGATTCCATCAATGTTTTAATTTCCGGTTCTTCTAGACCATGGACAGGAATAAACCCTATAATTTTGAACAACAATCAAAAAGGAATTTTTGCAATCAACACGGGCAACTCAGCCGTAGATTTATCCGTTGCCAAAAGAATTTTCTTTGGATACGGAATAAACCTCTTACCTAAATTTAAACTCGCAATAGTTTCGTTCGACTTAGATATTTTATTCCAGCGTCACAGCATTGAGCCCAGTTACTGGGACCTTGTTTACAGACACACGCCTGGATTTGCTTACGACGAGTCTCATGATTTTTGGAGCAAAGGGTATCCCAACGGCTTGTACGAACTCACTTGCGATGCCTACAGCATCAACAGCGAAAAGAAACCAGAGCAACAAGACATGCTTGGATTCGTCCAATACCCCAGTGGCGGCTGGCAAGGAAATCCTGTTTTAGCAGACACCACCTACATGGATTCCTTCAATAAAAATCCAGCAGACATGTTGCTTGAACAAATTGAAGATTTAATCGAAGAAGCCCAAAAACACAACATCTACCTCATCGGAATCATCTTCCCGCTATCACCAGATTACAAAAAGACTGGTGCCTTCGGGCTCTATGGGCTGAGAAGATCGGTAGCAAAAGAAATGATTGAAAAGATTCAGAAATACGAAAAGAAATACTCCAATTTCAAGCTGATGGATGAAAACCAAATGGGCAATCACGATTACACAGACGAAATGGCAATGAACTACGACCACCTTGCTGTGAAGGGGGCAGAACAATTGACAGCGCGCCTGGATTCCGTGATTCAAACTTTAAAAATCGATTGGGGAAAATAGTTTAGCATCTGCAGCGACAATCGTTATAATCCATGGCATAGTAAGCCTTTTTATCTTCGTACATTCGCTTGTCAATCTCTTTGAGAATTTGGTCAACACTATTTTTGGACAAGTCAAAAACGCCATAGCCAATCGATGCCGAAAGTTTGTAATTCTTTTGGCAGCTCTTGTTGAATTCATCTAGATTCCCTTTAATTTGCGTTTTACATTTTTCTGCAACATTTTCTTTTTCCGTATTCAACAAAATCACAAACTCATCACCGGCAAAACGAATCACAGTTCCTTCTTCGCCCACCGTTTTTTCAAGAATATCGGCCAGCGAAACAAGAGCTTCATCGCCTTGTGAATGACCAAAATTATCGTTGATGCTTTTGAAGCCGTTCATATCAAGCATCATCATCGCGATTTTCCGCTTACGTTTTAATTCTCCCGAAATCTTATCCAAATAATAGCGGTTATAAAGGCCCGTTAATTTATCAATAAAAATGTTTTCATTTTGCAAGGCAAGCATCAAGCTTGTGTAACCCACAGCAATGCCCACCCAAATCGTTGATATTCCATAAAAATACATTTGCAAACATACACAAATAAAAATCGGCCAAACAAATTGCAAAACTGGATAAAACTTGATTCCCCCGCTTCGAAATAGACTAATCAAATAGATTATCACACCATCAGCCATAAGAACGACCTCAAGCAAATTCTTTACCATAAACCACGGGCCGCGAGTATAGACGTTATTTTCATCTATTGCAAAAATGATGGGAACAAAGAAATTCACAACCATCATCACCAAAATGACACCGCAAATAGAAATCATGAATATGCGCTGGAACTTTGAAATCGTGCCATAAATATGCAGAGATATAAGCATGACCCAAAGCGGACCAATCGTCGCATTAGCAAGGAATAAAATATTGCTCGAAACGTAGCTTAGTACCTTAAAAAAATGACCCGGCCGACCATCAACAGAAAATGAAACAATATCAGCAGTACATGCGGTAAAAACCAGAATGATAACACCAAGCAAAATTTTGTCTTCGTGATGTTTCTTTTGCAATTTCCAAGCGCCACTAAAAACGGCTCCGAGAATCAAGAAAATCCCCAGCATATCCGCAATGTAGACTTCAACTAAATTGACTTCTTGCATAAAAGGCCCCCGCCTGATATCAGTCTATTTTTGATTTTACATTTTTTTTCGAAGAACGTCAAATAGAAAAACGCAGGCTCAGAAGAGTCTGCGTTTGCGAATAGTTTTTGCCAATCGATTAGCGGACGACTCTTCTATCGTCTGCAGTCATTTCGAGGAACTGGGCGACGGTCATCTGGCCCTTGGGGACTCCTACGGAGTCCTTCCCGCTCGCCTCGGTCATGCCGGTGTGCAAGCACCCCGTCGCGACACTCGGCTTAGGCGGTAATCACCTTCCTTGCGCTTACGCACAGAGACAACGCCGTCAGCAACTTCCTTTTGGACTCCTACGGAGTCCCAACCGCAGCGGCTCGGCAATGGACAAACAAGTTTGTCCGCTGCTCTCGCCTTGGGCGGTTGTCACCCACGATCAGGATGAAAAAAACGTAGGCTCAAAGGAACCTACGTTTGCGAATGGTATTCGGTTATTGACTAGCGGACGACTTTTCTGTCATCAGCGGTCATGTCGAGGAACTGGGCAACGGTCATCTGACCCTTGGGGACTCCTTCGGAGTCCTTCCTGCTCGCCTCGGTCATGCCGGTGTGCAAGCACCCCGTCGCGACACTCGGCTTGGACGGTAATCCCCTTCCTTGCGGCGGCGAACAGAAACAACACCATCAGCAACTTCCTTTTGGACTCCTACGGAGTCCCAACTGCTACGGCTCGGCAATGCCCACGCAAGCGTGGTCGCTGCACTCGCCTTGGGCGGTTGTCACCCACGATCAGAATGAAAAAAACGTAGGCTCAAAGGAACCTACGTTTGCGAATGGTATTCGGTTATTGACTAGCGGACGACTTTTCTGTCATCAGCGGTCATTTCGAGGAACTGAGCGACGGTCATTTGGCCCTTTGGGACTCCTTCGGAGTCCTTCCTGCTCGCCTCGGTCATGCCGGTGTGCAAGCACCCCGTCGCGACACTCGGCTTGGACGGTAATCCCCTTCCTTTCTATTACGTACAAAAAAACGTAGGCTCGAAGGAAGCCTACGTTTACAAGTCTTATTTGACTATTGATTAACGAACAACCTTACGGTCGTCTTCGGTCATGTCGAGGAACTGGGCAACGGTCATTTGACCCTTGTCGCCTTCCTTTCTCTTGTTGACAGCGATGAGACCTTCAGCCTGTTCCTTTTCGCCTACAATAATCTTGTACGGGATCTTCTGGAGTTCGCACTGGCGGATCTTGTAGCCGAGCTTCTCATTGCTTTCATCGACTTCGACGCGGACGCCGGCGTTCACGAGTTCACGTTCAACCTGCTTAGCGTAGTCCACGAACTTTTCAGAAATCGGGAGCACGCGGGCCTGAACCGGAGCAAGCCACAACGGGAAATCGCCCATGAATTCTTCGATAAGAATGCCGAGGAAGCGTTCGATGGAACCGACGGCTGCACGGTGCAACATCACCGGAATGTGCTTCTGGTTGTCCTTACCGACATATTCAGCACCGAGG
>Ga0265300_10001754_pt1 | contig 19750 bp, 9 predicted proteins | sample AusTroGonzalo_MG_FD_193482 | JGI IMG/M metagenome (GOLD analysis project Ga0265300, IMG submission 193482) | Bovine rumen microbial communities from tropical cattle in Woodstock, Queensland, Australia - Gonzalo_03 | ecosystem: Host-associated > Mammals > Digestive system > Stomach > Rumen ...
GATGGAGTATCAGGACGATGAATACTGGTTGGTAACAAGCAGGGGCTTGCAGTTGTATGACCTACGCACGAACCATGTGGAGCATTTCGTGATTGCAGATGATGTGGAGGCAGAACGCGATCTGCCCTTGAACCGCATGATTCGCTATCCGAAGGATAACTATGCACTGATCACTACCTCTGGATTCGGTCCGTATATATTTGATATGACAGCGAAGAAAACGGACAAGGAACTGACCAAACGGCTCACGGACTGTCTGGACACGCATTTCTTCAGGGATGTCATCATCAGTGAAGACAGCTGTCTGTGGGGCAGCGGTATCGGAGCAAACGTGTTCTGTGTGGACCTGAAACAGATGAAGCGTCGCTCGCTGAACATCACCCCCGAAGCTCAGGCGGTACTGGACAAATATAATGTGACGGACTTTCTCGAACTGCGTAAGTCGCACAACATCCTCATTGCCACAAGTGTAGGGCTACTCATCTACGACCATGCAGCCAAACAGATACGAACCTTACGCGGTACGGCCGCATCGCAGTTCATGGTGTCGTGTGTGGTAGAGAGACGAAACGGCAAGGTGTTGCTGGGAACGGACAGTCATGGCATATGGGAGATGGACGAGAAAGAGAATATTGTGCCCTACCCCATTGCAGACCACAACATCGACATGACCTATGCAAAGGTGAGATCGATTGATGAAGACGATGAGGGCAATATGATTATCAGTTTGTACCAGAAGGGAGTGTTGGTGGTGTCGAACAGTCGCGACAACTTCGCTTACATGCCTGTATCGCCCACATCGGCACAGGTGAACGTGGCATGTATCACAGCCATCACAGCTGATCATGAGGGTAACTTCTGGATGTGTGCTGACGGATGCGGTGTACTGAAAAGTACGAACGCTGATCTGAGCGATGCGAAGCTGGTGAACGACGGATTGGCTTCACCGCTGGTACAGGACATCAAAGTGGACAAGAACGGAATGGTGTGGGTATGCTCGTTCGGTGGAGGTGTGCAATGTTTGCAGAACGGACGGTTCGTCACCCCCGATTGGATGCAACCATTGGCCAACATACTGGTGATGTCGATGGCTTACGACCCACAACGTCATTGGCTGTATATCAGCACAAACGGTGCGGGAGTACAGATACTGGACTTGGTAAAACAAGAAATCACACCGCTGACGAAATATGGTGATTTCAACGTGTGGACGATGACGGTGTACTGTGACGCGATGGGTATATTGTGGTGTGGAACTGTGAGCGAGTCGTTCTGGTTCAACCCGATGACCCTGCTGCTGAAGACTATCACGTTCGAAGGGAAAGGCGATATGGCTGCTCAGTGCTTCGCTTCGGACGGGCGAACCATGCTGATAGGCACGAACGAAGGTCTGTACCGCTACAGCCTACTGACAGGGAAGGCTCAGGTGGTACTGCCCGACCATAACATCATGTCGATCGAGACAACGGATTCGGACATCTGGACGGCTACAGAGAACGGCATCGTGCGTATTGACAAGAAGACGGAGATGTCGCACACCTATACCTCATTCGGTGGTTACTACATTGGCAACTTCCACAAGACGGCTTCGTATCAGACCCCTTCGCACATGATTTACTACGGGGCAGACAACGGCGTCATCGGATTCAACTCGCTGAACCTAAAACAGCAAAAGCAGCTGAGCAACACCCTGATTCTGACCAGCCTGAAAATAAACGGTTACGACCGCAATTATGAGGATGGAAGCAATGACAACGTGTTGGATCAGTCGCTGTTGTATGCCACGAAACTGGATGTTCCTTACGACCAGAACACGTTGGCTTTCACCTTCAGTGTGCCAAACTATTCATCGCCCAACCGTGTGATGTATCGTTACAAGCTGGAGGGCTATGACAAGAACTGGCATGTTGCTTCAGCAAACCATGAGGCCTACTATTCAAGTCTGCCGTCAGGGTCGTACACCCTATCAATCCGTGCCTACTATGAGAACAACGAGAACACCATGGTGGAGAAGAAGCTGGATATCCACGTAGGGTATCCTTGGTATGCCACCTGGTGGGCTTGGATCATCTATCTGATCATCGCCGGTGTGATTGTCTATTTCCTATACAACTCTTATCAGGAACGTACACGCCAGCGTCTGTTGCTGTCGCAAGTGCGTCATAACGAGCAGATTAAGGAAGCCAAATTGAGGATGTTCGCTAGCATCAGCCACGAGATGAAATCGCCATTGACGATGATTGTATCGCCACTGCGCCAGCTGATGAGCGAAACCAGTGACGGAGGGGCATCGGATAAGAAACAGAAGAGCAACGATGAGCGTCGTCAGAGCTTGTACAAGGTGATGAACATGAACTGCGAGCGACTGATGCGTATCGTGAAACAAGTGGCTGATATTCGGAAGATTGACAGCGGGCAGTTTGAGCTGCACTTCTCGGAAGTCAACTTCGCCACCTATGCTGACGAGATCTTCAAGACATTCTCGGGCTACGCTGTATCGAAACGTATCTCGTTCGTGATTGAACACGCAAACAACAATATCAACATCTGGCTCGACAAAGTTCACTTCGAGAAGATACTGGACAACCTGTTGTCGAACGCCTTCAAGTTCACTCCTGAGGGTGGACGTGTGATTGTGAGGACACGTGGCATTATGAAGGATGCGAAAGACTGGTTTGAAATCCGTGTGTACAACAGTGGTTCTTGGATTGACCCGAAAGACCTGCCTCACATCTTCGAACGATTCTATCAGGCTGACAATCAGGAATCGCTCAACACCAGCGGTTCGGGTATCGGACTGAACCTGGCAACAGAGCTGGTGACTCTGCACCACGGAACCATCTCGGCAAACAACGTAGATCCTGACGGTGTGGAATTCATCATGCAGTTTCCATTGGGACAAGCACATCTCAGCGAGGATGAGTTAATCACAAGAGACGAAAGTGAAAAACCTGAACCAGCCATGAAGGATATGGAGGAACTGACAGAGGACGACAACACGGATTATGAGTTGGAAGAGACAGATGAGGATACAGGCGAGAAGAAGGTACGTACGGTACTGATTGTAGACGACGACACGAGTCTGTGTGAATACGTAAGAGACATACTGAAGGAGCACTACCAAATCATGATAGCGTATGACGGCAACAGTGCATGGCAGCAAATCCTCACCCAACGTCCGGATGCTGTCGTGACAGATATCAAGATGCCGGTATGCGATGGTATAGAACTGTGCAAGCGTATCAGGAGCAATCCTGATACAGACAACCTGCCTATTATCATCCTTACCAGCGAGAGTAGTGACAGAACCAAGATATACAGTTTGAACCTCGATGTGGATCACTTCATCAACAAGCCATTCAATCCGCTCATGCTCCAAGGAGCCGTAGCTCACAGTATGCGTGTCAGGGAAAGGATGATGAGCCGTCTGCGCCGCACAGAGGTGGGATTCGACTACAACGAGACAACCATCGACAGCCCAGATGACAAACTGTTCGGAAAAGTGATTCAGGCCATCAAAGCACATATCGACGACTCATCATTCGGTGTGAACGAACTGGCGAGTGAGGTGGGTGTGAGCCGTATGCACCTGAACCGAAAGATGAAGGAACGTTATGGCATGTCGCCTGTCAACTTTATACGTTCATACCGTCTGAAACAGTCGGCATATCTGCTGGTCAACAATAAAGTGAGTATATCGGACGTAGCATACCGCATGGGATTCTCGTCGCATCCTTATTTCAGCAACGTATTCCGCGAGTACTTCGGCATGTCACCTAAGGAATTCATCGCCTATTATGCAGATAATGCGAACGATGAAGTCTTACAGAAAATGTTGGAATAAAGCCTCCTTTAGGAGCAAAAGCAAACTTTAGATGTCAGGGCAGGAATGGGGTCATGAGATCCTTGAGTTGCTGCCATTCCAAGAGGAAGCCATCGTGGCCATAAAGTGACGAGATCTCATGGTATTCCACATCGGGAATGAAGCGTGCCCATACTTCCATCTCTTTCGGAGGGAAAAGCAAGTCGGTGCTGATGCTGACCACCATGGTATGAGCTTTGATGGAACCAAGCGCTTTCTCCACTCCCCCACGGAACCTTCCCACATTATGACTCTCAGCTGAACGCGCTACGCTGTAATAGGAATAGGCATCGAAGCGCTTCACCAGTTTTTCACCTTGATAATGTTCATAGGAATCAACCCGCTCAGGGAAGATGCTATCGACATCGCGCTCGGATTGAGTGAGTACAAAGCTGTCGTAGGTACGATAGCTGATGAGTCCTTGTGCCCTTGCACATTTCAATCCTTCCTTACCACCTTTGAGTGAACGCTCGGCAAAGAACGTAGGATCGGCTTCAAGGGCCATACGCTGAGCAGCCAATGTGGCACCACACCATGCGTTCATTCGGGCACAAGTGGCAATATACACAGCATTACGGATAACCTTGGGTTCCATGACGCTCCATTCCAGCGCCTGAAATCCACCAATACTTGCCCCAATCAACAAATCGACCGTAGAAATGCCCAAATGTTTGCGCACCAATATTGTAGCATTGATGATGTCTCGGACTGTGACTGGAGGGAAGGACAACATGTAAGGTTTTCCTGTTTGTGGATTGATGGACGAAGGTCCGCTCGAGCCATAACATGAACCCAACATATTCACGCAACAAACAAAATATTTGGCTGTATCGATGACATTAGCAGGTCCGACTAAATCAGGCCACCATTCCTCAGCGTCGGAATTGGCTGTGAGTGCATGACAAATCCACACCACTTTCTTCTCGGGGCTGTATTCACCCGAAACATGATAAGTAATATCAATTCCCGTCAATTCTCCCCCCGCTTCAAACTGAAACGGAGATGTCACATGCAAGCTTTTTCGTATCATCCTAAATTATTATTCCTGCTCTTCTGCCCTTGCTGGTAACCAAATGCTGAATCGACTACCTTTACCAAGGATACTTCCTACACTGATATGTCCCTTCATGGCTTCAGCCAGACTTCGACAGATGTTGAGTCCTACGCCGACTCCTTCAGTCGTTTCATCGCCCTTCCAGAAGAGGTCGAACAATCGTTCTTTTGATTCTGCAGGAATACCGATTCCTGTGTCTTCAACAAAAAACTCGCACTCATGACTGTCAAGATGATAGCGCCAACCTATCACAATCGAACCTTCACGTGTGAATTTGATGGCGTTGAGCATGAACTGAGTCATCACGTTACGTAGTCGATCGAAATCGGCCTGTGCGTATATTTTTGGACGTCCTGCAACAAGGATGCATTTGAGATGTGATGGAACCTTTGGCGACATCTCGTCAAAGAATCCTTTCAAGAATTCGCCAGCATCCTTCTCTGTAATCATATATCGCAATTGTCCAGATTCAATTTTCGAGAACAACAGGATATCGCCCAGACCTTGAGATACTGACTCGCTGCTCTCCTGCATCTCAGCAACTACCTGCTCACGTTCGGCTTTCGTCAGTTTGCTATTAATGAGTTTGTCACAAGCCTCACACATGGTATCCAGAGGCTTTTTCATTTCTTTGCTTAGGTTGTTGAAGAACGCTTCCTTACGGCTTGCCTCTTTACTGCTACGTGTAACGTTATCAAGACGTTCCTTCAGTTTGATTGCCTCTTGCTTGTTGATAATCAGGCCAATCGCACCAGAAGGTGTGATGTCGTAGCGGAATTCCCACCACTGATAATTATCATCGTCTTTTGGAGCACAATAGATGAGGAAGCTGTAACAACCTTGTTTGTCGAGGCTTTCAAGTACTTTCTCGATTTCCGCCTTGCTCTTAGGATGTGCCAGAGAAACATACTTTCTAATATCGTCGACCGTCTCAATCGGCATATTCTCAATGCTGTTCAGACATAATCGGCTGATGTTACGTGAACGACCTATCACGGCCAGTTTCTCTTCCTGCAACCGCTTACGCATTTTGATGATGGCGACCCAGATGCCGAACAGAATCAGCAATGAAAGCAAGATACCAGAAATCACCAAAACGAGATACAGAGTAGGATTCTCGATTTCGAACGGCACGTTTACAATACGGAACTTTTCCTTATAGTCATCGTACTTCATACCCAGTTTCTGCATAGCATCATAATCCATCCAGAAATATTTCTTATGGGCTTGACCGCCAATACTACGAGGATTGGCACCATTGAAGATACGAGCCGCAGAAAATCCGCAGTCATGTGCGATGGTAGAATAGTTTGCAAAATAGCCTGCGAGGTAACTACCCAAACCATCTGCGAAATCGGATGCAATCGCTGTATACTGAGGACGATTAGACTTATTGGCAATCGCATCGCTATAGAGGTCCTTTTTCACGATGAGACTTGGGTACTTATTCGACTGCTTCAAAAACGTACGAACCCGCTCTCTACGTTTAAGGATGGTGTCACTAGGATGATGAATATCGTATAAACCGTTATCCATTCTCAACGTTGTGACCACAATACTGTCTTTATATTTATCGGCCAATTGCTGATCACTGATGATGCCCAACCTTCCATCTAAATTCTGGACAAATGGCGGACGACTGATTGCTTCAATCAACTCGCGACGTGTGGGTACATCGTAAATGTAATTGTCGAGCTCAATCTGAACCTGGTTGCTGTTCGACAATTCATTTGCGAGTTTGATATTCTCGTAGAAATCAATCTTATTTGTCCACATGCAGATATTGGTCGTTCCTTCCAAATTAATCTCTTCAGGGAAAAGAACTGAACCGAGTACGATAGGTGTTTTTGTCACATTCAGGGAAGAATCAGAACGATTATAAAGCAGGAAACGTGCTGAGCGGTCATCTTCTGTGATGATGACATTTGGTGTCCACCCTATCTTACTCAACGAATCGCTCATCTGATGCAACACATGAAAGCCATTATCGGGAGCATATTCAAGGTCCAAATAAACCACTCTGCAATCCGTAGCATATCCACTCAGTTCAATGGTCTGCTGAATTTCCTTGATGAAATCGACATACTGACTATGCCGACTGTCATAGCTCAAGATGATCAGTACATTCTTACGCGTAGACACCTCATTCTTGCAGGCCAACACCCCTCCCAGCAAGAATGCTGAAAGGATGATTGCCACCATATTTATTATTGTCTTTCTCATTCGTTATACTTGCATTTTGGCCTGTTCGTCCAATTGTTCTACAATATTGGCATCGACTTTCTTCAACGTAAACCAGAATGTGCTGCCAACACCCTCTTGACTTTCTGCTCCGATTTCTCCGTCTTCCTTCTCAATAATGGTCTTAGCGATTGATAATCCTTGTCCCTCTCCCTTGTCGTAGTCAAACACCTTGAAGTTGCTATCAAAGACATGCTGGAGGTTGTCCTCGCTGAGTCCGATACCTGTATCTTTGCAATAGAATTTCACCAAGTCTTTTCCTGGCAATACCGTATAACCTATTTCTATATATCCAGTCACGGTATACTTGATAGCATTACTGATAAATGCGTTAAAGGCTGTACGGGTATAGGCAGGAGACATCATCACGAACACATCTTCAGCATCGCACATCAAACGCAACTGCAGGTTTGACGGCATAATTAGCTGACTGGATTGATAGATTGACTTCATGAATTCACGAGCCGGTGTGGCGATAGGCCGCAACTGAACATCTCCCAATTCCAGACGTGATTCTTCCAATGTATCCTCAATCACTTGGATAATCTCAGCAGCATTGTCCTTTAGTTGTTGATTGAACTCTTTCAACTCTGCTTTGCTGAAATGCATATCATTAGCTGCAATCAGCTGCGAGAAGCCCATCACACCATTTAACGGATTTCGGAGACTCTGACTCATGTTGCTGAGGAACGACTGACGTAACACACTCTCGTTTGCAATCGCATTCAAGCGGTCGATATTCTTTTCTTCCTCCACTTCCTCATCACAGAGGACAGCCGTACCGTTCAACTTGCGCTTACGACTTGACTCATGGGTGGAATTAAAGCGGAATTCTATCCAATGTGCCTCCTCGGGGGTCAGTTGCAAATGTATTCTCACTTTGTTGGATCCCGTTTCATCGCCATATTCCGTAATCAGCTTCCAGGAATAGACACTATCCTGCATGACCATCTTACCAAAATCGTCGAGCGGCATCTCTTGAGGCAGTCCGTATTTATCAGCAAATCCCTTTTGGAGACGAATGTAATCATCGTCAATGAACCAATAAATCAAATTCTGAGACTTGATCAACATCAGACGGCGGATTTTTTCACGTCGCATAATCGTTGTCATGATGTGTTCGTTTTTCGATTTATAGTTCAAGACATAGTAACCTAGATATCCAATGAGTCCGAGCACCAACAGCACCTGAACAATCACGAGGAGCCAAAAGAGGATTGGATGACGCACCTTGAATGGTGCATTGAGAATGGTGAATTCGTCCTTGTAGTCATCATATTCCATCGGTGTAATGGTCCATTTACTCATGGCATTATAATCCATGTAATAGTCTGAATGGTGGATTTTGACAGGAAGACTCTGAGGATTAGCTCCATGCAATATTTGTACAGCATACCCTACAACATCATCCACCTGTGTCTCCATCAGAGAGAAGTAACCACCCAATAAGCGAACCTCTTCTGGATTGTTGAACCTAGCACGAATCGCCGTAAACTGAGGATGTTCGGTATGACGAAGGAAGCTGTTGCTGAATATATCGTTCTTGACCTGTAGTAACCAATTACCTCTCAACGTGTGCAACAATCCTCGCAACAACGCATTATCACGTCCCAAGGACATCATCGATGAGTCATTCTCATCATAATATGTATTGGTTTCAGGTTCTGCTGAAGAGATGAAACTGACTACAATCTTGTCCGGGTACGCTTTCGCCAAAGACTGGGCATCCAGATCGTGAACATGGAAATCAGAGTTGTCGACAAACCTACTATCTTGAATCTGACGCCTCAAATCGCGTTGCATCATCGAATCACTCTCGAAGTGATCAAGTTCTATCAACACATTATGGCTACCAGTAATCTTATTAACAACTTCCAGATTGCGTTTTAGGTCTATCTCGTCAATGAATCCTGTCATATTCGTAAAGCGAGATGCGCCATTATTATCCAAATAATTAACACCTCCAAACACGACCGGCTGTTTCTTGAAGAGTGAATTTTTGAGAGACTCCATCTCAGGTGAGATATTGCTGATATTGCTTGTGAAGAAATTCAATATTCCATCACCATCAATAATCACCAAATTAGGATTATACTTCTTCCAACTATCCAAGTAGGGCATCCCTTCATCAATCAAAATCTGAGGTGTGACGTGAATCAGGTCAGCATAGAAATGACGTATTTCTGCATCGATTCCTTCCTCTTCAAACCGGTCTGCCATATATTTCTGATAAGGAATGCCATCCTCTCCGATACTGTCGTTTGAGTGAATAACAAGAATACGATAATCATGAGCACCCTCTTTGGTACCCTTACCGCACCCTATCAACAGAAAGGATATGACAATAACGAATGATATGTATTTCATCAATTTCATGCTGATTCTTTCACTTTAAGTATAATAATAAAACGACTTCCAATACCTTGTTCGCTCACCACTTTCAACTTTCCGCCCATTGCTTCAACATAGGCCTTAGCAAGAGCGAGACCTATACCTACACCAGGAATGAAGGTGTCTTTCTTCCAGAACATATCATAGATGAGTGGCAGGTCTTCTTCATTGATTCCCACTCCACTATCTTCGACGAACAACTCGACATTTCCGTATTCCAGACTGTACTCCCAACCCATAGCAACACTACCTTTCTTTGTAAACTTCAACGCGTTATCGACCAATTGAGTCAACGCTTCCTTCAGCCTGCCACGGTCGGCTTGCACTTGTACATCGCGACGTCCCTCCACGAAGAGGAACTTTAGATTCTGCTTCTTGAAACGAGGACTGTTCTCCGCATACACTTCTTCCATCAGGGCAGCTATGTCAATTTGTTCCTTCTCATAGACAATCTCATTGGCAACTGCACGCGAGTATCCGTCCATATCATATACAATCTTCTCAAGCAACTCGTTATTTGACTCGATTCCCTGCACAATCTGCGCTCTTTCCTCCTCGTTTATATCGTTCCCCATCATCTTAATCACATCACAGAAACCTACTATTGAATTGAGCGGCGTGCGTATCTCATGAGCCATCGTCCATAGGAATCCCTCTGTGCGTTTGGTCTCGTCAGCAATCTTCTGAATCTGTTTCATTTCATTGGCATAATTCACGTCGTCGTTCACATTGAGCAGATATCCTTCAATGTTGAAACCAATCATTGTGTTGTAATTAATCTGATAACGCAAATTCCACCATGCCATATTCTTTTCCTCGTCCATCGCGGCTCTGATACGATAAGAATGGGTATGTGTTCCCATCTCTGTCAAAGACTGCTTGATATCTTCCTTGCATTTGTCCTGATCAGGTCCCATACTATCCAACACTCGCTCTATGCCTTTCAGAGTGGAAATATAGAAATTTCCCGATGCATCCATCGCCAACTGGTTCATTTCCTTCTCCTCGTCCAATGTTGCCGATAAGTTACGGATGGAATTCTTACGGTTCTTCAACCAAATCAAGGTAATTGCTAAGATCAGAAGGGCTATCCAAAGGAAATTACCAACTGTCACAAGACTATACAGCAGCGGATTCGTTACTTTCATCGGGGCATTGTCAATGATGAAATCGTCTTTGTAATCACTGTACTTCATGCCCAACTTATCCATCGCAACCCAATCCATATAGGCATTTTGAGCATGCTGGCTCTTTTGCGGCATTTTCTTTCCTTCATGAACACCAACAGCCAATTTGACCATCTCTCTTGCCATCGATGCATAACCGGCAAAATAACCTGCGAGATAAGAGCCTCTTCCGTCCTTAAACAATTCATGACAAGTGGTAAATTGTGGACGATAAGTCTTCGAAGCAATCGCCTCACACCACACATCCTTCTTGGGAACCAAGACAGGATATCTCCATGCATTCTGATACATGTTGTCAAGCAGTTCCTGACGATTCATGGAAGTAGGAGTAATCAACGAATCGGTATGAGAATCGTCCGTTACCACAGTATACGTTCCCCCGTCTTCCCATTCTGCCGAATAGAAATAAATTGAAACAGTATCATTACAATGAATCACGGGGTTCAATCGTCCTTGCACATATCCCGTACTGTCTTTTTTCACAGAATAGGGTGTTTTTCCTAACTGATGATTCATGAGGGCGTAAACCAGCGAGTCCTCGTGGTAGTCATCCAACTCGACAGCGACAATTTTGTTCTGAGTCAGGCGGGTGATGATATCCAGATTCCTTCGCATGTTCATCTGCTCAAAGATAACATAAGTATTCTTACGTTTAGTAAAGGAAGGAAGATTGTAGAAACGAACGCCACCATACACTATCGGCACATCCTTACACCACGAAAGGAGGGATTCGTTGGCAGGTTTGTTCCATTGGAACAAGGTACGATCGCCTTCAGCAAGTATCAAATCCGGCGTCCAAGCTTTCTTCTGAAGTGAATCGCGCATCTCTGCCAATACCTGATGACTATCCATTTGAGCCTGGTCTTCCAGATTCATGTAGCAGTTTACTATGGTAGGTTCGTAACCTTGATTCCTGAACTCTTCAACAATGGCATTATCGAATTCGTCATACGTAACCATTCCTGCATCATATTGATGCACAACCAACACTTTTAGTGGACGAGTGGGTTTACAGCTATATAACCATCCGATAATGCTCATCAGCATCAACACTTTCGGTAATATGTATAACGTCTTCTTCAATTTCTATCTCTTTTTTTGTTTTTCACAATCAATCTTTATTTATATCTTTTCCGTTTCCAGTGTCTGTTCCTGTTCAGCATCTGCGGTTTCCACAATCGGCTGAACCTCTGCAACTAACGCATCAATATTGGCAATCAGTTCTGTTGCGCCATGATGCAGATCCTGATTGTATGCCTCCTGTTGCTCTTCTGTCTGCTCTTCGCTATTGGAAATAATATTACGTGCATTCTTCAATACAGTCTGCAACGGTTCTTGCAAGATATGACGGAAATTCGCAAGGAACTTTTCTTTCAATTCCACTTCCTTCGCATCTTTCACGGCATCAATCAGTTGCTGCTTCTGGTTCATCACGTCGTCAGCACTGATAATCAGTCCGTTCAACTCCCAACGGAAACTGGCTTCGGTAGTCACATTATAGATAAAATCATACCAATGCCAACCTGTACCTGGTTGGAACTCAACCATTAAGCGAATTCGCCTACGTCCCAAGTCGGTACGGAAATTCTTTAATTTGTACCATTCTTTCAAGTAGTCAGGATGGATATGTTTCTCAAACTCGGACAACTTCACTTTTCGCTTGATACCGTGCTTCTTTGCAAAATCGCTTGTAAACTGAATAGAATTTTGTGTAGACTTCCATACAGCAGAATCGGCATCTGACAAAATGTTTCGACGGAGGTTAATAGCTTCCTCCATTTCCTCCCTCAGTTTATCACGATAAGATTTCAGTCGTTTGTTGACAATCTTCAATAACCAATAGCCGACAACAAAGAATGCAATCAAGAACAGCACCACTCCGGCAATCCAGTATCGACGGCTTTTCAAATAAAAAGGAGTATTGACAATTGTGTACTCTTCGCCCCATCCTTCCACGAGGACCTCCCTCAAACCTGTCAACATTTCCGGATGACGGTTGCCTTGGTTGTTAAACCTACCGATGGCATTCTGGTCAATCAGATATTGCTTGGAATGCAACGATACAGGCATGACATCTGGTTGCTGACCATCCTCCAGAATATTTGCCGCATATTGAATCTGCTCAAACACCTGAGTACGGGTATCGGTAAAATAGCCACCGATGATGCGAGGATCGTCCTCGTTGCTAAACTGTTCGCGGATACATGTGAACATCGGCCGTCCGCTACGAGTCTGTAAAGTATTGCTATACACATCATACTTCACCTGAAGGAACGTATAGTCCTGCGCATTTCTCATCAACTCCTTCATCGTTTCAATACACTTTTCCCTTTTAGAAGGATCAACAAACAATAGCGGATTCTGACATGACACCATCATCACACACGTATGATCCTTCGTTGCTTCCTGGTATTCTGGCGAACCCAAATCCAAATGGAAATCACTATTGTCAATAAACATCGGATTATCTGCCAGATCTTCCTGGATCAATTCACGAAGGAAACGGTCGTGGTCATAATTGTCTAATTCTATGATGATTGTTCTTTCATCTGTTAAGTTCGTAATCATTTCACAAGCGTGGACAACATCTATCTTGTCCACAAAACCTGTGAGGTTCATATAGTCCTGCAACACATCTGCTTCCAACGTGTTGATACCAGCAAAAATGATTGGCACCTCTCTGAACACCTCATCATGTTTGCCTCTCAACATCCATTGCAATGCAGGGTCGTCGTTAATCAATATGAGTTCCGGCTTCCACTTCTTCAAAGAATCCGCATACGCAGCCCAATAGTTTTTATCAATGTCATCAGGGGTATGGCTGAGCATATCCATATAAATATGGTGTACGTTCGCATACATTTTGTGAAACTCGAGAGCTTCCTCCATTGCCTCTCTGAAAGGTTCTCCTTCCTCTCCCTGATCGTTCCATGAGTGAAAAACCACAATGCTGTGCATCTTACCCACATATCTTCTATCGTTTTCACATCCAGTGAGGACAAGAGCCATCAACACGGCCAGCACTCCAATCAACCTATTCTTATATAATACTTTCATCATAAATCATCATAATGATTTGCAAAAATAGTAAATTAATGCGATTTAACAATTAAAAATCTTAAAAAAGAAGGGGTTTTTGTTTGTAATTCTATAGGAAAGTACTATTTTTGCATCGGCGTTTATCACAAACAGCCTAATCAATAACCCTTAAAACATAAGCATTATGAAGAAAATTATTGTATTGGTAACCATGACGATTGCAATTTCTGCGATTTTTTGCGCATGTAATGGTAGCACATCTGCCAACACAGATCAGGACTCTAAAGAAACAGCAGATGTTGAGGCCATCGTTGATGAAGACCTCAACGAACTGATGGGCGAAATCTCTGCCGATGTCGAAGCAAAAGACGCTTCCGCACTCCAGAGTTCTATTGAAGCTTTCAAGGCTCGTATCCAGGCACTCATCAATGCTGGAAACGGTGAAGTAGCACAAAAATACTTACAGTCTCTTCAAGAATTTCTTGAGACCAACAAAGAAGAAGTTACTGCCATCAGTGCCACAGTAGCCGAATCTGCTGATGCATCTATCGCTGACCTCGTTCAGAAAGTGGCTGCACTTCCTTTGGATGTTGCAGAAGGCGCAACAAAAGCTGCTGAGGGCGTAGCCAATGCAGCTGCTGATAAGGCAAATGAAGCTGTCGAAGCAACTAAAGCTGCTGCAGAAGCTGCAAAGACTGATGCCGAGAACAAAGCCAACGAGGCAATCAATGCAGAGAAGCAGAAGGCTAACGAAGCAATCGACGCACAGAAGCAGAAAGCCAACGATGCTGTCAACAAAGCTGCTGAAGACGTGAAGAAATCACTCGGACTTTAATTATATTCGAGTTTCAAAGACAAAGGGGTGGCCTGATGGCTACCCCTATTTTTCTGTCTGATTGTCGTCTATTTCTGCGTTTTTTGTTGATTACATCTATCTTTTTAACTTTTTTTGCAACTTTTTTGCATTTTAGTTTGCTTATACATCTTTTTATATTAAATTTGCACTCAAAGTTGCAATTACTACAAAAAATATAAACAACCTTACTTAACAACAACTGCTTATGAAGACTAACAGACACCTCGTTTCAGTTTGTGCCACCATTGGGCTGGCATTCTTGCTGACGGCTTGTAGCCCGTCTACCCCTCAAGAAAAAGTAATCAAGAGTTTCAACGACGCCATCGAACGTGTTGATAACGCCAAATCGCAGAATTCGCTGAAATCGGCTTCTCAAATACTGATTGGCGACATCAACAAATCACTGAAGGGATTAAGCCCTGTGGAACAGAACAAAGTGATGACTTCGAAAGAAGTGACCAAAGTCGAGAAGGTATATAACAAGAAACTGATGGAAAAGCGTAAAGCCCTACGCTAATCATTTCACTTTCACCAAAGCGGTGACAGTAAATGTGACCAGACAGAATGCCATCACAATCAGGAAGAAGGTCTGGTAACCGACATTCTCCGAGATCAATCCTGACACCATTCCTGGCAACATCACCCCTCCTAGATACTGTCCTGCCGTACAGATAGCAAATACTGCCGTGCTACGTTCACCTCGCGAGAACGTAACAAGGAAGAGTGTGTAGGCTGCAAATCCCAAACCATAACCTATCTGCTCAATACAGACACAGGTTCCTGTCAACCATAGCTGGTCAGTAGGGAAATAGCTTAGGTACACATACACAACATCTGGTAACGTGATACACAACACAAGAGGCCACAGACATCTTTTCAGTCCCCATTTCGATACGGCCCAACCACCAACGATTCCTCCAGCCAATAGACCGATAACACCTAGCGTACCATAAACCAATCCGAAATCCACGTTACTCAGACCCAGTCCACCTTCCTCTATTTCACGTGTAAGGAACAATGGGACTATCTTCGTCAACAATCCTTCTGGCAAACGGAACAACAGGATAAACAGCAACGCTGTGACCACGTGCGGTTTGGAACCAAACACCTTCAAGGTATTCCAAAACTCTTTCAATTGTGTCTTTATGTTGAACTCCTCGTGTAAGGCGACTTCTATCCTTGGCAACATGAAACTATGGAACAAACCAAGCAAAGCCATCATCGTAGCTATTACAGCAAAGAGAATGGCCCACGCTGTCTCATTATAGGTCTCATGAAAACCATTGACACCCAATAATCCATGGGATAAGAGTCCTTGTAGCGACACCAATACACCTTGACCTACGACCATACCGATACGGTAGAAAGTGTTACGCACTCCCACATAGAATTCCTGATCCTTATTAGAAAGGCCAATAATGTAAAAACCGTCTGCTGAGACATCGTGTGTAGCACTTGCAAAAGCAATCAACATGAAGAAGGCCAACGTAAACTGAAGCCAATAGGCCGTAGGGATGGTGAAGGCCACACATGCCAATGCGATTCCCATGAGAAACTGCATCGATATAATCCACCAACGTTTGGTTTTGAAGTTATCGATAAACGGGCTCCAAAGCGGCTTAATCACCCACGGCAGTCCCAACCAACCGGTATAGACGGTGATTTCTCCGTCAGTCAGTCCAAAGTCTTTAAACATGATGACCGATATCAGCATCACAGCTGAAAAAGGCAATGATTCACTAAAATATAATGTCGGAACCCACACGAAGGGTTTTTGTAGTTTTTCTATTCTCATATAGATAGATGTGCTTGACTTATCAATTATTCATTAATGCAGTTGCTAGATACGAACCAGGATAATAGTGCTGCAAGATCTGCTTATAGTTATAACCTTGCTCGCCCATCACGGCTGCACCGATCTGACAGAGACCTACTCCATGTCCCCAACCGGCTCCATGCAGTATAAAACGGTCGTAGTTCTTGTCCACCACAAAGGCTGATGAGAACAAGTGGCTGTCTGAAAGCACACGGCGTATCTCCAGTTCCTTTCCGATGACATAGCTTTTTTTAGTTCCTACTATCTGAAGTCGGTAGATTCTGCCCGACTTACCTCTCGAAAGCGGTATGAGGTCAAGAACCTCACCCAGATCTTCCTTCAGGTTGCTGGCTACGAGCTGACTCAGTTCCTGAGTGGTGTACTGCACCGCCCAACGATAGAAGTCGTCCGTTTCCTGATCGTAATTATTGAGTATCTGCGACAATATTTTCTTGTTCTGTGTGTTGCAGAAAGCATCCGGCATAGTCATAATCCATTTCCGAGCGTTCTCCTCATTTGTCAGGTCAGGCAATTCCGCTCCCTCAACACCATCACGAACAGCCTTGAGATAGGGTTTATTGATATCTTCCCAACAAGTACCGAATTCTTCAGAAACACCTCCACAGCATTTCGAGAATCGTGCATCACAAATCTGCCCTTGATAATATAACACAATACCACGAGTTGCGTCAACAGCTTGTTTCACTTGCTCACTCGTAGCTTTCGTGATACCCTGATAGCGCTGACAATGGTCATCAGCACAGACGTCATACAACGTATGGTCCTCACGATCGTACCACCTCACCAGTTCCGTGTCAGTCTTTCGATATGAAAAAAATGCATCACGCTCCTCCTGTTCAGCCTTCTGGCGTTTCTCTATCTGAGCCATGAGCCAACTGCGCGAAATCACGGCATGTGCCTTCAGGAACTCCAGCGAAGCTGTAGCTTTCATCTCCGACGATATGACACTTTCCAGATACGCTTCTACGGGTAGGATATTCAGCGCACAGAGTTGCCCTTCATCCACAATGAACTGCAACAACCCCCTGAAGGTCTGCGTTTCTTTCCGCTCCCAATGGAAATCCTTTCCAATGGTCACCTCATACAACGAAAACGAAGCATCATCCGTTTGCGGTTTGAAGGTAAGACGCTGATACACATTACCGTTCCACAGGATGCCTCCATCTTCGTATTCTACATCCTGAGGTCCTTCCACCATCTCGCCCTTAGCCACATAGGTGTTGTTGAGTGAAAGTCGTATTTTCTGGGCGTGTACGATACCTACTTTTACTTCCGGTTCCATCATACGCCACATTCTTTTATGATGTTCTCCACTATCTCAGGGGTGAAGCGGTTAAAATCTTCAGTTCGAGGGACAATCATCAGTCCTGCCATATCCAATGCTCCCGGACTTACCAATATCTGTGTATCATCTTTTGCCTCATAGCAGGCTGGACGATGCTTGATACGAGGAATGACAATGCTCACGAACTCGTCGGCATCTTTCCACGTCAGCACGTTCATACGTGGTTCCGTCTCGTCACCCACGACAGGCAACTTGTCATACACTTCATTGAAGCGCTCCACCATTTCCTGCTTCGTTGCAGCACGGATTTGGTAATGCTTGCTTAGACAAGTCGTCGGCAGTTGTTCCTTCGGACCTGCCTGAAAATGCATATGATCAGGTGCAGAAGCCCCACAGAGTGGACCATTGTAGAAGATGAACATGCGGTCGAGCTGTTCAGCGAAGTCCAACATATCACCATAGTAAGGGCGTATCTGTTGCTGCTGATGCTGACGTGACACAATCGTAAAATGTCGTTTCAGGATAGGGAATGGATTGACGAGCAGTTTGAAACGCTCGTTCATCGCCAATCCGTATTGTTCAGCCGGACGGTTCATGTCGCAAAGGAAGCATGGGCGCTGGCTGATGGTCTGCTTGTCAATCTTCGCACCGGTGGAGACGAGGCGTGCCGGATTGTGCTGCACGCAGTAGGTCTTGCCGTCGATGACGAACGCCTTGGTCTGCACGTTCATGTTACGATAACGTTCCTCCACATCTTTCCATTCTGCCAGCTGACGATCGAAGAACGCATCCACATCTGCCTGAGTTGCCCTACCTATCCAGAATCGGTTCATCTTCTGTCGCTCCGTTATTTCCAACGTTCGCAACATGTCCTTGTAGTAGTTGTTCTGGTTAACCCGTTCAGGTGAGAGGGCTGCATCTGAGTTGCCTTCCCATCTACGACACAGATATACCACATCGAATATTCTACCTATTTTATATTTACGCGAGAAGGCCAATCCCAAAGCATAGTCTTCACCATAGCTAGTATTGGGCACGCCGATCTGTCGAAGCAGAGGGGTGTAGAATGCACGTGGAGCACCCAGTCCATTGATACGCAAGGCGTTGTTGCGTCCGTTCTCAGATGTCCATTCCTTATGATCAATCGTACCAGGGGGCAATGTTCTCAGGTTGAAGTCACACATCCTATACGACCCGATTACCATCGCACATCGTTCCTCATAGAACTTATCCACAATCATCTGCAAGGTCGATTCGCGCGAATACAGGTCGTCCGAATCCAGTTGGATTGCAAATCGCCCACAACGCTCATCCTGAATGGCCATATTCCAACAACCGCCAATGCCCAGGTCTTCCCGTTCTGGGACAATATGGATCACTCGTGGGTCGTAGTTTGCCAATCGGCTCACGATTTCTGTCGTGCCGTCCGTCGAGTGGTTGTCCACAACGATGATGTTATAGTCAAAGTTCGTTTTCTGCGACATCGCAGACATGATGGCATCCTCCACCGTCTTTGCCCTGTTCTTCACAGGAATAATCACAGAAGCCTCAGCAGGAAATGTGCCACCACCCACAGCAAGGTCCGTCACCTCTTCAGGCGCAACAAAAGCATTTATCTGCTTTAAGTGTTCCGTGCACACTTGTTCCATTTCAATCTGTACTTCGCGGTTACGAGGATCCACATAGTCGAACTGCTTGTCGCCACTCTTCCTCAAATCCGTCTCGTCCTCAGTGTACAGATACTCATTAATATAATAGATAGGTTCCGTCTGGCGACTCACAAACAAGGTCAGCTCATACATCGCAGCCGACTTCCAATTCTTACCTTCCTCCTTGGAGTTGAAAGGAGCGGCCTTCAGCAACGAAGTCTTCACAAATCGCAGTGAGCCGAAGTCAAAGTCATTACGCACACTACCCTTCTGATAAGCAATCACGGGTGCCTTTGTCAACACGCCGTCCTTCATTGCATAATGGTCGCTGTATAACATACCCGCATCC
>Ga0265300_10001756_pt1 | contig 19733 bp, 18 predicted proteins | sample AusTroGonzalo_MG_FD_193482 | JGI IMG/M metagenome (GOLD analysis project Ga0265300, IMG submission 193482) | Bovine rumen microbial communities from tropical cattle in Woodstock, Queensland, Australia - Gonzalo_03 | ecosystem: Host-associated > Mammals > Digestive system > Stomach > Rumen ...
AAATTTTGTTAAACACAAATATTTGTGATAAAATGTTTTTGCTCTTATATTGAAAAATAATAACTTTGCATGTCTTATAACATATATAACAATAGAAATGAAGAAAAAAGTTTATTCTTTGAGTGCTCTTGCTGCAGCTCTTTTAATTTTTGCATCTTGTAACAAAGATCCCGAAAATCACACTTTATATTTGGTTCATCCTAGCAATACCAATTATTATCTCTTTGCCGACCAGGAGGAAGATTCTGTTGTTTTCGAGACCTTTGATAGTTATATTATTTATTCTATGAGTGATTGGATTACCGTAACGGCCGGTGATTATTATGATGTAAAATATGACTACAGGAATCTGTATGCCTTTACATCATTGCTTTCCTTCGAACCTAACACAACAGGAAAGACACGTACGGGCTATGTTCAAATCAATAGTTATGATTATTCAAGTGCAGCTTTCTTTACCCAGCTTGGATTTATGAACATTAATCATCCTACATATAAGGCCACTGAAACTGCAGACTCAGTTTCATTCGACTTGAATGTCAGTGCTGTTGCTACAGAAGACAGTATCTGCTTTAATGTGTCTAAGCCTTGGAAGTTGGATTATGCCGATAATGCTGACCGTACATGGGCAACTGTCAACAAGACTCAGGGAGAAGCTGGTGATAGTAAGGTTACCATTACATTAATGCCCAACACAGATACAGAGAATGCTCGTACCACAGTCTTTGCTCTTAAGTGTGGCGAGGTAACCAATTATATTAATGTGAAGCAGTTCCCGGCTTCTACGCCTACGGAATAAAAAAAGGAACCTCTTGGGATGTCTATTTCTTAACTACAAGAATAGACATCTCATATAAGAGGAAAAGCGGTACGAATACAAGCATTAATGTAAACGGATCACCGCTTGGGGTGATAATAGCAGCGGCTACAAGCAATATTACAATGGCATGTCTACGGTATTCGCGCAGGAAGTTTTTATGCAGAATGCCAAGTTGTGACAACAGCCATGCTAACAATGGCATTTCAAATACCAGCCCCATCACCATTATCAGCATGGTAAAGTTTCCGATGTATGATGATAAGTTTATCTGATTCTGGATGCTTGGACTCAATTCATATTCCATCAGGAATCGGAAAGTGAAAGGGAATACCAGGAAATAACCTATAGCACATCCAACATAGAACATCAGTGTACCGCCCAAAAAGGCTGGTCTGATATGTCTTATCTCGTTATCGTAAAGAGCTGGTTCTATAAATCTCCAGATTTCCCAGATGAAATAGGGAAATGCGATAACTGCAGCTAACGAGATTGCCGTTGATATGTGTGTCATAAACTGACTTGCCACGTTTATGTTGATAATCTGGACGTTGAAGTCAGGGCTGAAAGATATAAATCCATGACTTATATCGCTTAGCCATCGGTAAACAAAAAAATCGTTTGAGGTTGCTGCAAGGATAAAGTCGTCAAAGATATAAGGCAATGCCCAGAAGGTGCCGATTAAACATATTATTAAGACACATGCCGAACGGAACAGAGCCCAACGGAGAACTTCCAGGTGATCCCAAAACGACATGCCCTCATTATTATCTTCTTCTACGTTAACGTTTTCTTTCTCTTTAACTTCTTTGTTGTCTTGCATAATACTTATATCAGAAAATTATGGGTTATGAGTTTGTGCTCATAACCCATAATTATATAATGTTTATAAATTACTTAGCATAAGACGGCTTTACAAATTTGGCAGCCTTTACGTAGTCGGCACAAACTTTCATGCCATCCATGATGTTGGGTCTGTTGCTTCCTTCCAACTCAACAATCCAGCCTTTTAATCCAGCCTTGTCAGCATTATTGAAGATAGCATCAAAACCTACCATGCCACTTTCACCGAATTCTCTGTGGTCTTTAATGTGTAGAAGGGTAAAACGACCGGGGTACTTTTTGAAGTACTCTACGGGACTTACCTGTCCGCGAACAGCCCAGTATACATCCATCTCGAAGAATACCTTGTCTGCATCTGTATGCTCCAGCATGTAATCGTACCATACCTTACCTTCTACCTTACCGAACTCATGTGAATGGTTGTGATAGCCGAACTTCATGCCGGCTGCATTCACCATCTCGCCAACCTTGTTCAGGTACTTGCAAATAACATCTGCCTCGGCAAGGGTCTTAGGATAGTTCACTCCAGGGTTTACAATGTACTGCATTCCAGCACGTTTGTGTGCTTCAATGCATTGAGCCCACCATTTCAAGGCATTGTCAAAGTTTCCGGATTTAAGCTCTTGGTCGTTCAGATTATGACCGACATGGCTGGAAAAGACCTTCATGCCTGCAGCTTCAATATCAGCCTTGAACTGCTCGGGTGTAACACCGTACAATTTTCCATCGTTATAATTTGCAGCCTCAATGGCTGTGTATCCCATCTTTGCAAGTTCTTTCAGAGTCTTCTCGTGATTCTGTGCATACTTGCCAGGGTCACCAATCAACTCGCGAACAGAATACATCTGGAAGGCAATTTCCTTTTTCTTTGCATCAGCATTCAGACTCATGGTCAGCGCTACCAGAGTCATAATTGCTATAGAAAATATTCTCTTCATATCAGTTTTATTCTATTTTACTTTAATACTTTTACACGTACATTGCGGTACCATACCTCGTCGCCGTGATCCTGGAAGCCAAAGTATCCGGGCTCCTTACCACAGTTCTTCATAATCTCGAATGCCAAGGGCCAGTTCTTCTCGCTGAACTTAGAGGTCTGTAGCAGGTCAACCCATGACTTGTCAGCCAATGTGTAGCTGAGCACCTTTACGCCATTCTGGAAGTGGGTAACTTTACCATTCTTAACAACAATCTTTACTTTGTTCCACTGACCTGCGGGATTTGCATTCTGAGGCTTTGCAACAATCATGTCATACAGAGACGTTGACTGACGAATGCCCAGTGTAGCACCCAACTTGGCATCGGGATGACGCTCATTATCCAGTACTTGACACTCAGGACAAGAGATATAGATAGGCTGGTAGTTCAATTTTGCATCCTTCTGGATAGTAATGGTTGCCTTGATAGGACCATCGTTCAGTTCCTTTGTCTCCTGACGAGGCTTCTCGATAGTGGCTGTTTCCTTACCCAGATAGAAGATACCGGAGTTTCCGCCCTCGGCAATCTTCCATTCTACTTCGAACTCAAAGTTCTGGAATCGGCGTGTGAAGATGATGTCGCCACCTTCTCCTTGCCCACGGCCATTGAAATGCAAGGCACCATCCTGTATATTCCACTTGCTGGGGATATGGTCCTTGCCATAACCTCTCCAACCATCCAGGCTGGTACCGTCAAACAGAACATAGTATCCGTCTTTGTCAATCTTCAAGGAACTCAGTTCTACCTCGGGGTTCTGGACAACTACATACTGCATGCCCTGGGCGGTTGCGGTGAGTGCAGCCATCATAGAAGCAGCTGCCAATATATTTCTCATTTTCATATGTTTGAATGCTTTTTATTAATGTTGTATTAAAGACAATTAGAGACACTCGTTGAGGATGCCTCTAATTGTCGTATGTTCAGAAATATCAGTTCTTATTAATCCTGTGGCAGTTCGGGCAGAACATAGCCATTCTGATACTTAGGCTTAATCAATTCTGCAGCGAACTCGCGTGCATTAACGGGATCTGTCCACTTCTTGTCGAATGTGGGGTGTCCATCGTGGATTGAGAAGCCGTCCTTCAGCATTGACTGAACAGTAGCCTTTTCGGGAATGTTGGTGAACTTCATGTTCTCGCCATCCCAATCCAGTACCTGATTCAGACCCTGCAGACGTGTAGCAACTACACCCATTGCAACCATCTCGTTGAATGGACCTGCTTCGCTGAAGTCTGATGCTGTCTTTGTCCAATCCTGCTTACCTGCACGGATTTCCTTGATAGCACGGATCCAGTCACGCTGGTGGCTCTCTGTTACACGACGGCATACCTTGGGAGCATTGGGAACACGGCCACTTACCAGGTAAGGCTTCTCGCCGTAGCAGCCAACAACCAGGATATCCTTTGTGCCATAGAAGATAGCACCACCACCGCTAACATTCAGGTTCTTACCAATAGCCAGACCTTCAGGACGGAAAGGTACGATACCACCGTCGCTCCATGTTACAACAACCTCGGGCATTGCCACCTTTGGACGGTTTGGACGAGCAGGATAGGTCAACTTAACAACCTGAGCGCTGGGGCAGCAGTCAGACATAAGTGGGGTAGAGCTACCCTCTGCGTGGATGGGATAACCCAGATCCAAAGCCTTGAATACGGGGTGCAGAATATGACAAGCCATATCACCCAGTGCACCTGTACCAAAGTCCCACCATCCGCGGAAGTTCCAGGGGTGATAGATAGAGTTGTAAGGACGCTTGGGAGCGGGGCCGATAAAGGCATCCCAGTTCAGTGTGCTGGGAATCTCGTGTACTTCTGTAGGACGCTCCAAGCCCTGAGGCCAGATAGGACGGTCTGTGAAGGCGTCAACGCGTGTTACTTCACCGATTTCACCGTTCCAAATCCACTCGCAAGTCAGGTTTACACCTTCGCCGCTTGCACCCTGGTTACCCATCTGGGTGGCAACACCAGCCTTAGCAGCTAATTTGGTGAGCAGACGAGATTCATATACTGTACGTGTCAAAGGCTTCTCGCAGTATACGTGCTTGCCAGCTGCCAGTGCCTCTGCACAGATGATAGCGTGAGTATGGTCTGCAGTACCGCAGATTACAGCGTCAGCCTGATCCAGGAGCTCTGCATACATCTTCTTATAGTCGTTGTAAACCTTCATGTTGGGGAAAAGCTTCTGATACTCCTCCAGAACGCCCTTAGCATACTTGAAGTCTACGTCGCACATACCGATGAACTCGATATCATCGTAGATTTCACCCTTACCCTTATAGGTAACACCGTTGATGTCAGCATGTCCACGACCACCAACTCCTACGCCTAAGAGCTTAATCTTACCGGTGGGACCATTTTTCTTACTTGCTTTAGCCTTTGCCAGCAAATCGCTGGGAGTCAATGCGAGTGCTGCTGTAGCAGCTGTACCAGCCTTTAAGAAAGACCTTCTTGACATTTCTTTCATAATAGTTGTCTGTTTTAGTTGTTTATAAATGATTATTTCTCTTCTTTCTTTTCAACTTCTTTCTTCTCAACTTCTTTGTTGATTTCTTCTTCAATCTCGTTCATTCCCTTCTTGAAGCTTCTTACGCCTTTGCCAAGGCCGCCCATCAGTTCAGGAATTTTCTTGCCTCCGAAGAGCAGTAATACTACCAGAGCAAGTATAATAAGTTCAGGTGCTCCGATGTTTCCTAAGAATAATAGTTGTGCCATAATATATAATGTTATTAGTTTTATTTCTGATTAAGCAGGCCGTATCCATTTTTCATGTGAGCCCTGCGATAGTGGATCTGTTCCAGTTCTTCGGGTGTTCCCTTCGAAGGCATGTCATGTGTCCATGCATCCTGCAGCATCTTCCATGCATATTCCGAAGCTATAGCAGCATCCTCGAACTTCGGCAGGTTGTCGGGTCTGACACCTGTAAGGATTGCTTCTCCCATCAGGTAGCACAGACGGTCGATGTTCTTGTCGCCGTAGGGTTTTTCTACCACCTCTGTGATATGTTCGCCGTGCTTTTCCACAACGGCATTCTTGAAGTCGTGGTGCATGCGGACGAATCCCTTACTGCCTATAATCTCCGTATAAGAGTTGTGAGTCTGATCCTTAGCCAACTGACCGTATACAAATCCCTGAGTGATATCGTAAACTATTCCGTTCTCGAATGTTCCATGGCACTGCAGCCACCAGGGGTCTTTATAGTCCCACATACGAATGGCCTGTGCGTGTCCTGTCTTAAACTCAGAGTCGGCATAGTATCGTGCGATATCTACATAATGCATGCCGCAATCGTGGAACGAAGGTCCTTCGAATTCGTGTCCTTCGCCAGGAGACAGGCCGGGTGTCATATGGCAGATTCTTATAATGGCCACATCACCGATTTCTCCACTCTTTATAAAGTTTTTCATCTCCTTGGTGTACCATGCATTTCTGAGATACAGGTTAACTGTGCAGATCTTATCTGTGGTCTTTGACAGTTTTACCAATTCGAATTCATCCTCCATCTTATAGGCTAAAGGCTTTTCGCACATTACATGCTTGCCGTGGGCTATTGCTTTCTTAATGCGTCCCGGTCTGCTATCTGCAAGGGCATATAATCCTATGCATTCCACCTCGGGGTCGTCAAAGATGTCGTCCTCGTTTGTAGTGAAAATTGCGTTAGGAGCTATTTCTTTTGAATATGTAATCTTTTCTGGATCAATATCACAGACATACTTAACATCCCAGAAGTCGCAAGCGACAAGTTCACGCAGATGCTTTCTGCCCATTCGACCTAATCCGATAATTCCTATTTTTACTTGATTCATTAGTTCTTTGTCAGCCTGAAAATGGCTCTTTTTCTCACTTTTGGTTGTAAAGATACAATTTTATTTTTAACAATTCTGTATCTGAAAAATATATTTCATCAATTTTAACAATTTGCATTGTCTACCTTGTCTTGTTTTCTGGGCAAAATTATTACGAAATCACATATTGTAGCATTAATGTTTGATATTTTGTCTTTGAGAAATGATATTAATTATCAAAGAAAAGAGGTGTAGCAACACTTTGCAAACACCTCTTTCCGAACATATCGATTGTTTTGTTATTTCTTGGCTCCTTTGCTCCAGAATTCCTCTTCGGCCTTCTTTCTTGCCATGAATTCTTCGTAAGCCTTGCGTGCCTTGTCGTTAGCAGCCTGGTTAGCCTGAGCCTTCTGTATGTTGGCTTTCAGACGGTCGGCAGCACCGCTTACGGCAATGTCGGCTTCAGCAGCCTTTGTACAGTATTCGATGGCATTGGGATACTGACCCAGCATGGTGTAAATGTTGGCTTCCTTCAGGTATGCCTTACCGGCCAGATCAGGATTGTATTCGATAGCTTTCTGAGCATATGTAAGGGCACCCGTGTACTGCTTGCTCTTTGTCAGGGCATTTGCAATGTTCAGGCAGATAGCACCACGCATAGCATCGCTCTTGGCCAATTCCAATGCTTTGTTGTAGTAGTCAAGCATCTTTTCCATAGCACCGTCCTTCTGTGATTTCTGTGCCAAACCGATGGCACTGGTGAAGGTGGGCTCGATGGCATAGGCTGCTTCAGCATACTGATAGTAGATGTCTGCGTCGTCGCAGTCGTTCTGGGCCATCAGGTTCAGGGCGCTGTTCAGCTTGTTAATATCATCCTTGTAGCTTTCATACTTCTTGGTGTAGATGGCGATAATCTGCTCACGGTCGGCAGCACCGCTGGCAGAGAATTTCTGTTCTATCAACGCCAAAGGACCATCGTACTTGGCTACCAGCTTATTGGCCTTCTCCTCGTCGCCTTCAGCCTTAGCCTCCTTGGCCAGCTGCAGCATCTTCTCGCATGCATCCTTGCAGTCCAGATAGTCCTGCAGATACTGCTCACGCAGAGCGTTGGGAGCGCTCTTGTACATGGCATCGCTGACCAAGAAGAAGTTCTGCAGTACAGAACCTTCAATTTCACGTCCACCCTTTTCGTTAATCATCTTGATAGCCTTGCTATAGTTATCATATGATTTGTTCAGTGTGTAACCTGATCCTGGTGTGTTGGGTGCTGTCCAATTGTAATAATCGGCCTTTAATGCCAAGACATCGCCCAGGGTTGATTTCGTTTTTGCGAAGGTGTTCAGTACCTCCAGGTTCTTCTCTCTGGCGGCAAATACCTCCATCATCTCATTGAAATACTCCAGCTTCTTGGCCTGGTCTGTTTCCTTTGAGATAAGATTGTAATATATGAACGGGCCCTGGTTGTAGATGCCGTTAATGGCATAGGGAGCATTCTTCAGCAACCACTGCAGGTTGATGCGAGCTTCAGCATAGTCTTGGTTCTGAAGAGACTGCTGGAACAAAGAGATGTTCTGGCGTCCTATCTTGATGCTGTCCTCGTTGCCGTTGTTGGTGGCGCCGATGCGGTCATCGGGCGTAGTGCCTTCAAAGTTCTGCGCCATCAGAGGGGCAGCGCTTATTGCAAGTGCAGTTGCTACTGCTAATTTTTTTAGTTTCATGTTATTCTGTATTTACTTGTTATTTTACTACTTATAATTATCAATTTGCTTAAATTTCGTTTGCAAAAGTACAAAAATATTTTCAATTTGCAAGGTCTCTAAAAGAGAAAAATCCCTACGTGCGAAGAAAAAATCCCTATTTCATCTGTCAAACATTTAAAAAATGTTATTACTTCTCTTATATGTCTAAAAAAGGTTATAAGCGGGGGTGTGGATGATAACTTTGTTTTTTGCTTAAATTACTCCCATGTAAGAATAAAAATAAACAAGATTTATTTTGTATTCCGCTCACTTAATCGTATCTTTGATGCTTTGCTTCGAAGATACTAACGTTCGGGAATAAAAATAAACAAGATTTATTTTGTATTCCGCTCACTTAATCGTATCTTTGCACTCCGTTATGATATTGAATTGTTCACTTCTTATTGTCGGTATAGCCCTTGTGCTTTGGGGAGCCGACAGATTTACCGACGGAGCTTGTGCAATAGCCCGTCGTTGGAATGTCAGCGAGATGGTCATTGGCCTTACAATTGTGGCTTTGGGAACCAGCTTGCCTGAGTTTATGGTTAGTTTTCTTAGTGTGCTGAAGGGAAGTGCTGATATGAGTGTCGGCAATATCGTTGGCAGTAATATCTTTAATACCTTGGTTATCGTGGGTGCTTCTGCCCTGATGATGAAGATGCCTGTCGAGCGTACGCTTCTGGTTTATGATATACCATTCAGCATGTTTGCCGCCCTTTGTCTCTACTTTGTTGCATCCTCTGATGGCAATATTCGTCGCATCGAAGGTTTGGCATTGTTGCTGTTCTTTGCAGGATTCCTATATTATACATTCTGGCGTTCGCATAAGAAGAATCCCGAGGCTGTATCTGAGACGTCTAAGGCAGAGCATACGCCCATTATGAATATAATTGTGCTGTTAGTTCTAGGATGTGCCAGCTTGGTGTTCGGAGGCCATCTGATGGTAAACAACGCAGCCGATTTGGCGCGTGAGTGGGGTATCAGCGAACGTATCATAGGCCTTACCATTCTTGCTGCCGGAACCAGCCTTCCCGAGTTAGCTACCAGTATGATGGCTGCCCGTAAGGGTAGTGACGGGCTTGCTTTGGGTAATGCCATTGGCAGTAACGTCTTTAATATTGCCTTCGTGATAGGTATCTGCAGTATTGTCAAGCCTATGGCTGTTTCGGACATTTCCATTGCCGACTGGTTTACGCTCATTTTCAGTAATGTGCTATTGTGGGTTTTGGCTTATGCCAGACACCGGCTTGCCAGTTGGAAAGGTGCCATTCTGGTTGCTGCATACATAGCTTATCTTCTATATATATTAATAATGTAGGTCATCATGAAACACATTCTTTTTTCCCTTCTCTCGCTATATAGTTTTATGCTTCAGGCTCAAGGCCCCTGGAAGATGAATCTTCTTTGCCCAGAGGAGGAAGTACGCCTGCATATCGATCTCTATGAGGAGTCTGTCAAAGTGCCTGGTATGGAGATGTTTGGGCCCCAGAATGGTTACTTGGGTGGGAACATCTATGGCGTCTGGACGGTTACCAGCTTTAAGATTCAGGACGATAAGACTGCTACGCTTAAATTGAGTAACGACCTTGGCAGCGAGACACAGAAAGCTACTCTCACCCAGAAGTCCGACAGTACTTATGTGTTACGTCTCGATGGAACTAATGTTGTTAAGCGTGCCGTTGGTCGTAAGTTGGTGAAGATACCTTCCGAGTTTACGATGAAGCTGCAGTAAGAACTATCTCGATAAATAAATCCTGCCTGTGAATACTTCTCTCGTCAGATATGCCATCATTACCGGTGCTGCCTCTGGAATGGGGCGTTGCTATGCTCTCCAGCTGGCACAGATGGGATATGGCGTCCTTTTGGCGGATATCAACGGCGATGCTGCTCAGTTGTTGTCACAGCAGATTACTGTGGAATACGATGTTCCTGCTCCAGTCATCTGCATTGACCTTTCGATGCCCGATGCCGCTGAGCAGATTTTTTCGAAATGCCGCAACGAAGGATTTCAGGTAGAAGTCTTGATTAATAATGCAGGAATGCTTATCACTTCGCCTATCGAGGAGACGGATCCGCAGCGCCTGCAGCGTATCATTGCCCTGCATTGCACCACGCCTTTGATGCTATGCCGCCTGTTTGTGCCGCTGATGAAGGAGCAGGGCAGGGGATATATCCTTAATATTTCTTCTATCACAGCGTGGATGGATTGGCCCGTTATTGGTATGTACGGCTGTACCAAGCGGTTTGTGAAGGGCTATTCGCGTGAACTGCGTATCGAGTGCAAGGGTTCTCCCGTCAGTGTTACCACGGCCGTATTCGGAGCCGTTGATACGCCACTTCTGGGTACGCTGCCTTTCATGCGCAGTCGTAAGATGCTGATGCGCCTGGGCTTTATGCTTTCGCCCGAGAAGGCCACCCGTCTGGCTCTCAGGGCTATGTTCCGTCGTAAGGCAACGCTTATTCCATGCCTTTCCGACAGGTTAGTCATACTGCTTTGTCCGCTTATGCCCAATTGGCTGCTCAAATTCATGCAGAATAAGATTAAGTTGTAAATCGCGTTATAATTTATAATGGAAAAGAATAGTAAGATATATGTTGCCGGACATCGTGGAATGGTAGGTAGTGCCATCGTTCGCGAGTTGCAGCGGCAAGGCTATAACAACCTGGTGCTGCGCACGCATGCCCAGCTGGATCTGACACGTCAGGATCAGGTAGAGAAATTCTTTGCCGAAGAGAAACCCGAGTATGTCTTTCTGGCTGCTGCCAAGGTTGGTGGCATCGTTGCTAATCAGAGCGCGCTGGCCGACTTCATGTATCAGAATATGATTCTCGAGATGAATGTTATCCATGCTGCCTGGCAGAATGGTTGCCGTAAGTTGGAATTCTTGGGAAGCAGTTGCATCTATCCCCGTCTGGCGCCTCAGCCAATGCCCGAGAGTTGTCTGCTTACCTCTTCGCTGGAGCAGACCAACGAGGCATATGCACTGGCTAAGATATCAGGGCTTAAGTACTGCGAGTATCTGAACCGTCAGTACGGAACGGATTACATCTCTGTTATGCCTACCAATCTGTACGGTCCCAACGATAATTATCACCCAGAGCATAGCCACGTCCTTCCGGCACTTATCCGTCGTTTTCACGAGGCTAAGGTTTCCGGTGCTGAGAGTGTTACCTGTTGGGGCGACGGCTCTCCGCTGCGCGAGTTCCTCTATGTGGATGATCTGGCTAACCTCTGTGTCTTCCTGATGAATCATTATAGCGGTAACGAAACGGTGAATGCAGGCACAGGCAAGGAACTTACCATTAAGGCGCTGACAGAGTTAGTGGCCAAGGTCGTTGGTTATAAGGGCATCATCCTGTGGGATACTACACGCCCCAACGGAACGCCTCGCAAGCTTCTGGATGTCTCTAAGGCAACCCAATTGGGATGGACCTATAAGACTGAGTTGGAAGACGGTATTCGTCTGGCGTATGAAGATTTTTTGAATAACCCCATGAGGGCAGAACGATAGACATTATGGATCGTAACAATATTGCTTTGATTACAGGTGTAACGGGCCAGGACGGTAGTTACCTGAGTGAGTTCTTATTAGAGAAGGGTTATGAGGTGCACGGCATTATCCGTCGTTCCTCTGTTGATTACCGCGAGCGTATAGCCCACCTCGAGGGCACGCCCCATTTCCACCTTCATTATGCCGATATGGGCGATTCCATGTCGTTGGTCAAGTTGGTTGGCGAGGTGCAACCCACCGAAATCTATAATCTGGCTGCGCAGAGCCATGTGCAGGTATCTTTCGATGCCCCCGAGTTTACGGCCGATGTTGATGCCGTAGGTGTGCTTCGTATCCTGGAGGCTGTCCGCACCAACCATCTCGAGAAGACCTGTAAGATCTATCAGGCCAGCACATCCGAGCTGTATGGCAAGGTCGAAGAGGTGCCGCAGAACGAGCTGACGCCCTTCCATCCCTATAGCCCCTATGCTGTTGCCAAACTCTATGGCTACTGGATTATCAAGGAGTATCGCGAGGCATACAATATGTTCTGCTGCTCAGGTATCCTGTTTAATCATGAATCCGAGAGGCGAGGGGAGACCTTCGTTACTCGCAAGATAACCCTTGCAGCCGCCCGTATAGCACAGGGTCATCAGGATTGCCTTTATCTGGGTAATCTGGATTCTAAACGCGACTGGGGCTATGCCAAAGATTACGTAGAATGTATGTGGCTTATCCTTCAGCATCCTAAGCCCGAAGACTTTGTCATTGCTACTGGTGTGCAGCATACCGTACGCGAGTTTGCCACCCTTGCTTTCCATTATGCAGGTATCGAACTCCGTTGGGAAGGTCAGGGCGTAAACGAGAAAGGCATTGATGTCAAGACTGGAAAGACCGTCGTTGCCGTCTCCGAGGATTTCTATCGCCCCACCGATGTTGTCAACCTCTGGGGTGATCCCAGCAAGGCTAAGGCAGAACTGGGTTGGAATCCTGCCAAGACCAGTTTCGAGGAACTTGTTCGCCTGATGACCGAGCACGATATGGGCAAGATAGCTGGCGAAGGTGCTGCTGCCAAAGTCCGCATGAACCTGGCCGAGTACCTCGAGAAAGGTATTGTCAAGTAATGGCATGATGTCCAATATTTTCCATTTGCCATTTTTCAGGCTTTTTTATTAACGCGTGGGGTAAAACTCTTTAGTGCACGTGAGAATTTTTTCCGCCTCGTGTGGGAGTATTTTTTATTGCTTTATTTTGACACTGCAAAGGTACAAAAATTTTTTAGAACGTCCAAATAATTTCAAATATTTTTTCTAATTATTTCTTTGGTTCATCATCGTGATGATTTCAGATTTCAGATTTCAGTTTTGTTTATGAATGTTGAATTCAGTTTTATTATATTATATAATATATATATATATTATATATATAATAAAGTTTTTTCTTTCAATTTTTGGAAACTGAAAACTGAAATCTGAAATCTGAAAACTGAATTACCTTATTGTCTTTTCCTGATTTTGGTTGACTCTTTCTGATTGTTTCTTAAGTTCTGGTTATGATAGTAGGGTCTTCGCTGGCCAGTCCTTTGTCATTGTCTATGCTATAGCAAAATTTCTGATAAATTTTTGACAAGAAGCTTTGTGGCTTTGAAATTTTTTCGTAACTTTGTAGTCGATTTAACGAACACACATAATTTAAGGTAGATGAAAAGATTTGTTTTATTGCTTGTTTTGACACTCGGCGCTTCTGCTGCCTCTGCTCAGGACATTTTGACATTCAAAGACGGTCATACAGAAGACGTTAGGGTATTGACGATTTCTGGTAGTGAGGTAAGGTACAGGGATTATAATAATCCTAACGGACCTGAACGTTCTGAAAAACGTGATAACTTGTATTCCATCAAGTTAGAGAACGGAAAATTCATGAAGATGAAAGAATCTCAGGGGAAGTATTATACTTATTCTGAGGGTAAGGGCGAGAGAAAGTTTACGGGTCAGGCAGACTTCTATATACAAGATGGCTGGGGTATTGGTTATATGCTTAGAAGGGAACTGAACAAATATGCAGGATGGAACATCTTTGGTACCTCTTTTATGTCTGGATGGAATAACCCTCGAGAGACTGGTCTGGTTAATGTCAGGGCTATGGGTTTAAGATTAAACACACCAGATTTTGATGGCATTAAACTTTTTGCCGAGGTGACTCCTGGCTATTCTTTTGTTTATCTTAATAAATTATACATGCTCTCTTGGCATAATGTGGCTGAAGCCCATTTCTTCGGGCTTGACTTTAGTGCCGGTTTCCAGATTAAGAACAAGGTGCTCATTGGTTACAATCTGAATTACATGACCAATTCAAATGGTAGTGACATGTCACATTGGGGTCGTATATCTGTTCTATTTTAATATAATAAAAGTTTATGAAGAAGATTCTATTCATTGCATCGCTTGTGATGCTCTGCATGAGCGCTAATGCCCAGAAGGCAGTAGGGACGCTTACCTTTCAGCCCAAAGTAGGTTTAAATATTGCCAGAAATACCGATGCGGAGGGCACTGACCCACGTTTGGGTCTTGCGATAGGCTCAGAGCTTGAATACCAGATAAAGTCGAAATTCAGTGTGGCTGCAGGATTTCTATACTCGATGCAAGGCTGCAGAGAATCTGGCGAGACAGGTTATGGATACGCAACAATGACGTATAAACTGGATTATATAAATATACCTATTGTGGCTAATGTCTATGTCTATAAGGGGCTGGCTTTAAAATTCGGTGTTCAGCCTGGTTTTAACATCAGTTCTAAGTATTCTGTCAGTGTATCTGGTCGTTCGGGTTCGGCGAGTCTCTCTGATCTTGGTTTGGAGGTAAAAACCTTTGATCTGGCTATCCCCGTAGGTATATCGTACGAGACGAAGTCGGGAATTGTCTTTGATGCACGCTATAACATTGGTGTAACAAAGACATTTGATTATCTTGACTCACGCAACTGCGTTGTCCAGTTAACAGTAGGTTATAAGTTTAAGTTGTAAAAATAGAAACTTTAAACGTTAATACGACATCCCCGCTAGAGAAGATTTCTCAGTGGGGATGTTGCATTTCTCCGAAGTACTTCAGGCAGGTGTCGCGCCATAGGCGGGCATCCTGTTGTTGAAAGCGTAGTAGACTATCCACCTCTTTCCATCGCTGCTGGTCGATATAGGGCTTGGCTTGTTGCCAGATGTTCACAAAGTCGTCTACCTCGGCCACACCATGATTGTAATGCCGTTGCAGCTCTTCCCATAGGGTAAGACCGCTTTTCATGCGATAGGTCCATGGTAAGCGGTGGAACCACAGAAGATACTCATCGGGGCATGTCTCTGGCTTGTCGTAAATCGAACGATATGGCTGGCGATACTGCCCCGTTGCATTGGTGCCAGTACTGCTGCGGTCAACGCCTATGCTGTCCTTGTTGGCACGATGGTAATAGACGGGACACCACTCGATGGGATAATCTGCTTTGAATCCATCAGGTTCGGGACCCATGTGATGGTCGAACTTGAAGATGTGATGCAGCCCCAGGGGCATCATATAATCCACGCAGGCTTCCCTTGAGCGCATGAGCATGCTTGTTAGTTTAGAGTCTGTGTTGATTTTAGAGTCCAAGGTCTGATTGATCCATTCCTGTGCTATCTGTTCGCTGGTGAGGGTGGGGTTCCAGGCAAGGCGTCCGAAGGCATACCAGTTGGCTTGCGAGAAGTGATGACCGCACCAGTTGGTGTCGAGTCCTATGTTGGCAACGCCGGCTATACCTACCAGTCTTTCTGGTTTGACAAAAGAGAAGAATTCCTGCCACATGGGAGCCAGATAGACAAGATGTTTGCTCTGCCCCAGATACTCCTGGGTTATCTGCAACTCGGCCATCTGAGGTGTTTGTTTCATGTGGTCGAAGATGGGAGCATAGGGCTCGCGCGGCTGGAAGTCGAGCGGGCCGTTCTTTGACTGCAGGATAACGTTCGGACGGAACTGCCCGTCCAGTTCGGCAAACTCGGATACTGCCTGCTTCACACGATCCTCGCCCTGATGCTTGGCTCCATAGACAAAGGAACGCCACATAACAATGCCGCCATAGGGAGCCAAGGCGTCGGCCAGCATATTGGCACCGTCTGCATGGCTGCGGCCATAGTCGAATGGACCAGGCTGTCCCTCGCTGTTGGCCTTGACCAGGAAGCCGCCAAAGTCAGGTATCTCCCTGTATATCTGCTTTGCCTTCTTCTTCCACCAGCGTTGTACACGTGGATTCAGCGGGTCGGCTGTCTTTACTTCTCCCAATGCCTTGGGCGAACCGAAGTTGACGGAGAGGTAAACCCTGATGCCCCAAGGACGTAGGATGTCGGCAATCTCTTTTACCTTATCTATATATGGCTTTGTAAGTATTTGGGGCGAGGCGTTTACATTGTTGAGAACTGTTCCGTTGATTCCTATAGATGCACAGGCCTCAGCGTATTTATTAATCAGTGCTTTGTTGATAGGACTGATATGATTGCCCTCGCCCTTTGGAGTGGGGTTGAGGCCCCAGAAGATGCTGTTGCCGGCATAGCCGCGCTCTATGGAACCATCCAGATTGTCCCAATGGTTGAGGATACGTAGTTTGAAGAAAGGATGTGACTCGCCCTGTTCCCCTCGCATCAGGGCATACTTGCCGTAGAGGAGGCCCATCTCTGTACGGGCTGTGATGGTGTTTCCGCTAATGCGATAACCATCATCGTCCGGCATAGTATTGTCTATCCTCAGTGTGATGTCCTTAGGCATCTCACTGCGCAGCCACAATTGACTGCCATCCTCTGCCTTAACTATCGTAATGAGACAGAGGAGGAGTAGGGCGGTAAGGGTTCCCTGCTTACTCATTGATAACGGTCTGAATGGTGCCATCGGGGTTGTAGAACAGGCGCTGCACCTTCAGGGAACGCAGATGGGTAATATCGTTGGAGGGTACACAGTCATGATACAACAGATACCACTGCCCCTTAAACTCTACGATGCTGTGGTGAGTTGTCCAACCCACTACGGGCTCCAGAATCACACCCTGATAGGTGAAGGGGCCGTAAGGGTTATCGCCAATGGCATAGCAGAGCAGGTGACTGTCGCCGGTAGAATAAGAGAAGTAGTACTTACCCTTATACTTGTGCATCCACGAAGCTTCGAAGAAACGGTGCGGGTCGCCCGCCTTCAGAGGTTGGCCGTCCCTGCCCAGGATTATCACTGGGCGTGGAGCCTCTGTGAACTGCAGCACATCATCGGTCATTCGTGCCACATAGCTGCTAAGTGCCGGCACATCGGCAGGAGCCCAGAGTTCTGTCTTCTTGTCCGAAGCATGACCTATATCTACATATCCTGCAGGAGCAGGCATGGTATCGGGTTGCTGAATGGGTCTCACACTCAGGGGCACATGCCACTGCAGCTGACCGCCCCATAGTCCGCCGTAATAGCAGAAGATACTGCCGTCGTCGTCCTTGAAGACGCACGGGTCGATGCTGTAGGCGCCACGGATGGGATGCTCCTGTGGGATGAACGGACCTTCCGGCTTATCAGCTATGGCAACACCCAGATGGAATTCTCCATTGTAGTCTTTGGCCGAGAAGATAAGATAGTACTTGCCGTTCTTCTCCACCACATCGCTGTCCCACATCTGTTTCTCTACCCAGGGCACCTGGTCCTGATCCAGGATAACACCATGGTCGGTTACAGGTCCGTTCTCGATATCCTCGAACGAAAGGACATGATAGTCGCGCATCTGGAAGTGTCCGCCATCGTCGTCGAAGACATTATCGCACTGACGGTCGTGACTGGGATAGATATACAACTTGTCGTTAAACACGTGGCCGGCTGGGTCGGCCATATAATCACTGGGGAAAAGATATCTTGGTTTCATTTGTAATTGAGAATTGAGGGCGCTTTGCGCCAATTGAGAATTGTGAATTGTGAATTGAAACTTCGTTTCGAGCCTTGAGAAATAACTAATCTTGCCTTTCTTCGATTTCCTTGTTTATCTGATCCAGTCTCTCGTCGGTAAGTGGATACTTGTATATAAGACATCCTACGATGATCAGAAGGATGGCAGGAATGATACAAGTGAACCACAGGATGGCATTCTGTGCCGTTGCCGAATATTCGTTGAGCTTGGTATAATAGGCATTTACGGGCGCACTGATAAATGACGCCAGGAATACCACCACAAAGATTCCCAGCACCAGCTGCAGACACTTGTTGGCCTTGAACTCGGCAAACATCTCGCCATATGTTACAGGCTTCTCGGGTGTTGTTGCGATTCTTTCCTTACAGCCCATGAAGCAAAGCAATAGCAGCACAAAACCTACGATGGCAAAGACACAGGTAACGGTAAACCATGCTGTCGGGTTGGTGGGTAAGGCCGACTCCTCGCTTGCCAGGTCGAATCCTATCATTCCCATAACCAATGGTGTAATCCATCCGGCTATGGAGAATCCAGCCTTGAATGCTACTCCGGCCAGGGCGTTTACAGTGGCGGCAGGCCTGTTGCCTGTGCGGTATTCGGCCTCCGTAATAACCTCGGGTACGAGTGCCCACATCAGCGAGCCGACAAGGAGTCCCACTCCTGTCATAACCTTTGCTGCCTGCACAAGGGTGTTGCAACTCTCCACGTCGAAGAACTTGCCTATGGTAAACAAAGTGGCAAATCCTACGAAGCCAATGCTGAGAAGCATGTAATAGAGCCCCTTCTTGCCCAACCACTTCTTTAATATCGGTAAGGATGGCAGGATGATGAATGCGGGAATGGTACCAATGGCCATAAAGGTTGCCTGATTCCAGTCGATAACGGTGTGGGCAACGATGGCCAATCCGATTGGGAATCCAGCCTGCACGACTATCTGTCCGATATTGGCGCATACCATTCGTGTGGATGTAAGCTTAAGAACCTCGTCGTTATCGCGAGTCATACTGGCCATGATAGATCCGTATGGTATGTTCACAACGGAATAGATCATACTCAGCACCGTATAGCTGATGGTGGCATATATAATCTTCATGCCCGATGACCAAGTGGCTGCCTGTGGCAGCATCAGCAGGCAGGCAGCAACGGTTAGGGGAATACCGCCATAAAGGAGGTACGCACGATACTTGCCTAACTTGGAATTGCGATTGTCGATATAACGGCCAACGACAGGACTCCAGAAGCAGTCAATGAGTCGGACTGAGAGAATCAGTCCGCTGACAAAGGCCGGGTTGATTTTTAACACCGTGGTCAGGTAGAGCATTAAGTAGCATGCTACCGTCTGGAAAATAAGATTTTGCGCCAAATCGCCCGATCCATAGCCGATGCGTTGGGGCCAAGATAATTTGTAGAATCCTTTCGAATCTTGCAACATAGTATCAGTTTAAATTTGAATTGATGTAAATTTTTCCTGCAAAGTTAATCTTTTTTTGATAACTCTTTGCCAATTTCTACCGAAAATGTTTAATCACTTGCAAAATTATATCATTTTCATGTACTATCAGACAATATTTTTATATTTTTGCAATGATATGAAAAAGACAACAGTGATACTTCTGTTATTTGCTTTGTATGGTTCTCTATGCAATGCTGAGGTGAGGATGCCGCAGATCTTTCAATCAGGTATGGTGCTCCAGCGGGGTACCAGTATCCCTGTATGGGGACAGGCTGATGCGTTCGAGACGGTAACCGTTACACTTCATAAGAAGTCTTGTGTCACCCAGGCTGATGCCAACGGCCGATGGCGTGTAGACTTACCTGCCATGAAAGCCGGTGGTCCGTATGTGCTTGAAATCAACTCTCAACTCACCATTACGGATGTGATGATAGGCGATGTGTGGCTGTGCAGCGGACAATCCAATATGGAGACAACGCTGGAGCGTGTCTCTCCTCAGTATCCAGAGGAGCTGGATGATTCCAACAGCATGGTACGACTGTTTCATGTGCCTTATCAGACGGATGTCTACCAACCCTCTGCAGACCTACGTCCGGCGCAATGGAAACCCCTGAATCGCCAGAATGCATGGAAGTTCTCTGCCATAGGCTATTTCCTAGGCAAACAGTTGCAGCGCGAGAAAGGT
>Ga0265300_10001757_pt1 | contig 19731 bp, 27 predicted proteins | sample AusTroGonzalo_MG_FD_193482 | JGI IMG/M metagenome (GOLD analysis project Ga0265300, IMG submission 193482) | Bovine rumen microbial communities from tropical cattle in Woodstock, Queensland, Australia - Gonzalo_03 | ecosystem: Host-associated > Mammals > Digestive system > Stomach > Rumen ...
CAACGATTCAGTTGCAGCACCCGGCATTTGTGATGATCTTCAACCAGCTTCATAAGTTGGCTCATGAAAATCTCATCAATGTGGCGACTGCAATCGCAAACGAACCCGAAGAGGAATTCTAATGGCCTTTGATATAGACAAAAGCTGGTCTTTTAAGAGCGAAGATTTGGACATCATTGAAGAGACTGCAAGAATTGCTCTCATCAAGGTGTCCTGTTTCCGTAATACGATTGGATATTTCCTGTCTGATCTTAAGACCCGCTTGACAAAAGAAGGATACGTGAATGTGTCTGTGCAGGAAACTTTCTGCCGACCCAATCATACAACTTCAATAGCGACTTCGATGAAAGTTGACTTGACTCTCATCGTTGAGGCTTATGTCGGAAATGAAAAGTGTCAAGTTTATTTCAACGGACCGCAACTTCTTGCGACTTGCTATAGAACTAAGAAACCTTATCATGTTCACCTCAAGTGGTCGTGGAATGGAAAGTATCAGAATGTCCAGTTAGATGGGCGATCTGTCTGCTATGACACACCAGAAGGTCGTGAACTTGCTAAAACACTTAAGCCTATGGAGTATAACCTCAGCAAGCCGAAGGATTATGAACATAACATGACCCGCATGCTTATTCTGATTCGTAATTACTTTGACAATGTTGCTGTTTTAGGCAAGAAAGTCGCACAAGATGATGAACATATTAAGGATTATGCACAAAGATGTAGACTTCTGATTGAGAACGAAGACAGAAAGGATGAGATCCGCGACACAGGAAAGAAGTTTTCTTGATTTTCATTTTTGCCGAAATAAATTATTATATTTGTTAGGTAGTAAAGAAACTACTGCACACATTATAATGTTAAAGAGGTAAAATATGAACCAATTTGAAACTGCATCTTTTGACGCACTCAATTCTGATGAACTTGTAGCTGGCGCTCTTCGTAAAATCAAGGCTCGTGTAGCCAAGCGCGTTGAATCCGCCAAGAAGTTCAAGAACCCGAATGCACTTCCAAAGGACAAGGACGTAAAGGCTGTCTATGACAATCCTGATGACAAGAAAATCTCTGCTCTCATTGACCAGAACGTTAAGTACTGGCAGGAACAGGCTTTCAACATGGGCTATCTCAAGGCTCTTCAGGAAGTAGACGCTGATTTGGCACAGGTTGGCCTATAATAACCTAATTTTTTAAGAAAATACCTGCCCAAATCGTTAAGATTTGGGCATTTTTATTACTTAAACTTACGAGACTAAGACAAATGTGGCTAAACAAGTATTCTATTGAGCACGCTGATGTGACAGGCAACGATAGTTTGGGCAGAAAGCGTAAGAAAGCAAAGAAAATGTTTGATGAAGCACTTAAAGAAGGCAGAGTTTTTGAGCCTTCTGACATCGGTCGCTTCGGTCCACTTATTTCCGTGTTCGGAAAGACTATCACAAAAGAAGATTTTTGTTCTCGTAAGCTAGAAGAGATTAACAGTTGGGACATTGTCCGACTGATCCGCCAAGAAGTCACTCACTTTAAGAATGAATTTCTTGATGAAATATCTGATGACAGGCACACTCACTTTGAAAGTCCGTCTCAGATCTGTATCTTTCCCGATACGAATTATTTTAACACACCGCACCTTCCTTACTTTACAGTAGGTTTCATTCTAGTCAACCCTGATGATGACACTAACTGTTGGGTGCCTGATGACGGGCAAAAGTATCCCATCTATAACAGCCTAGGAAGAAACACGACTTATTATAGTGAGATGGACCAAGGCTTTGAGGCAGTAAGAGTTCAACCGATGTTTCATAGTTTCTTCATTGGACACTTTGATGGAAGAAGAAACCCCGGCGGACCGCGAGATCCATTTGCCAGATATACCGATGTCTATCATATAGAATATGAGTATGAAAAGAACTATATCAGAACAGCATCTGCTAACTTGCTGAATGATCACAATGGTACTTGCACTTACAGCACTGACCGTCTTTTTCATGACATCATGTTTGAACTTTACAACTTCATCATTGAGTTCAAGGCATTTGGCATCATAAACAAGAAAGGCTGGATTTATAATAACTTGTTTACACAGCATCAGAAAGATGTCTGCGAAGAGATGACGACTGTGGCGATGGCGCCTGCTGAAATTTTCACTTACATTGCTTCCAAGTATTGGGATCCGTCAATGGACTTTGTAAATTACAGAAAAGTCACTTACGAACTACCGTGTCAAGATGCCGACGAAGAGCCTTTGACATTTGTTGAGTTTTATGACAAGCGTGGACAGAAAGATGTTGTCTTCAACGGCACACATTATCCTATCTACAAAGTCACTACAGAAATTATTGACAAAGAATATAAGAATCTTATGGAGAAAGTTCAAGACTACATTGATTTTGAGGCAGCAAGAATGACTAATCAAATCAAAGGGATGAATATGTGGCTTGAAGAACATAAGCGTGAACTGATTAAGATATAAATTAAAACAAGGAGTTGAACAATGAACGACTTTTACACTAGAATTGAACTTGCCGATAAACTGGCAAAGGCCATCGGCAAAACTGGACTTGATGTAGGCGCAGATGGCGCTTACGGCATTGACACACTGGACTTCGGTTTCAGTAAGAAGTTCGGAAATAACAGTTCATCTGCACGTGCTAGCGTTATTGCAGTCACACAGCCACGGTACACAAAACCTGCTTGGTATGGCTCTCGCTATCAAGGTGTTAAAGATGATGAACCTTGTGCTCTTCTTGTTTGCGACTTTGACATCTTGAACCTTTCTTTTATGAGGGAAGGAACACTCAAAGCGTCAAGCACTTATCTTAAGTTGCCTATTGCAGCAAGTGACTACACAGGTTCTTACTACAGTTTCTTCAGGGCACTTGAAGATGGTAAGCAAGCAGATGACTTTCCTATCAAGGTTCTCAGAACAAAGAAAGAAATTGATGAATGGTTTGATGAAACTCTTCCTGCAGAGATTGAGTTCATGAAGACTCAGGAAAAGGAACTGTCTGAAGCACTTAAGAAGATCAAGACTGAAGGCAAACCTTATAAGGATATCATCAAGCAACATGGTAAATCGTCAACTGAAGGCAGGGAAGCGAGAGCGACTTATGAAAATATGATCCTTGCCGTCATGAACAAGTTGACAAAGCGTGAGGCTATTAAGAAGTCTGCACGAATGTTTGAGGCATAATGAAACGCATAACAAAAATCTTTCTCACTCTGGTCGGTGTCGGCGCTGTTGCTGCACTTGTCCGCAGAGAGAAAGACATTCTTTCGGATATCCGAATTGAAAACCTAAAAAGGAGATACAAGTGAAATTCCGTCTTCTATACACCAAAGATAATTCACCCGGCATCAAGACAATCTTCGAGTCAATGAATGACTTTCGCATTGAAGAAGGCGACATTGATGAAAAGGACTTTGACGCCTTGATGACCAAGATCAAGTATGAGATGACTAAGAACAAAAGTAAGTCACCTCTGTTTGGTGCCCACATCTATAATGACGAAGGCGCTTTGCTTCGCTCCTTTGACCCTGAGTATTTTGAAGAGGAAGGCGATATTCTTCCTTATTCTACGATGGTTGACGTAGTTCCTATGATGTCGGCAAAGGAAGTAGAAGAGTTCAGAAAGATTGGTATGAACGCTTAGGAAAGATTTAACTGAAATTTCTTTGTTTGGGGTTTACAAGTAGCCCAAAAGTTGTTATTTTTATATCGTAATTGGAAACGATAGAAAATAACAAAACAAAGAGGAAAAACAACTATGGCATTTGGAAAGAAACTTGCTTACATCGTTAAGGTGAACGATGTCCGTGACATTCCGGGGGCAGACCGTATTCAACTTGCTTCCGTAATGGACTACACTGTAATCATCAAGAAGAATGAATACAAGCCGGGCGACCTTGGACTTTATGTTGAGGTCGGTTCTGTGCTTCCTGACGGACTTTCTGCTGAAGACAAGGTCACTTACGCCGCAATGAAAGATGGTTCTTACTTCAAGGACATGGGCGTAATCAGTGCTGAAGAAATGGACGCCGCAAAGGCAGAACTTCAAAAGCACTCTAAGTACCCTTACTTCGAGTTCCTTCGTGATAAGGACTTTTACATCAAGTCTATGAAGTTGAACAAGTTCGGTGTCATTTCTCAAGGTATCTTGTTCAAGCCTGAGGATCTTGGTCTTGGAAAGGTAAAGCTCGGACAAGACTTTACCAAGGATCTTTGCATCACCGAAAAGGTTGAGGACGAAGAAGAGGCAGGACTTAACGGAAAGAAGGACAACTTCATCATCAGATACATGATGCGTTATGCTTGGTTCCGTGCTTGGCGTAAGTCTCGTCATGTTGTTGAGGCTTGGGACCCTTCATTCCCTGGAAAGTCTGACGAAGAGAACGTTCAAAAGATCTACTCTAAGATGTTTGCTGAGCATGCAGATGAAGAGTGGGTCGCTACCGAGAAGTTGGAAGGTCAAAACATTTCAATCTATTCCGAGGAAGTTAAGGGATGGTTTGGAAAGACTGCAAAGCGCGTCGGTGTCTGTTCTAGAACTCGTGAACTTGACCCTAAGGGAACTGGTGCTAACTTCTGGAAGACTGTAAAGCGTCTTGGACTTGACGAAAAGGTCAAGAACATTCCTGGTGAATGGTGGTGCCGAGGCGAACATGTCGGTCCGAACATTCAGAAGAACATCTACAAGTTGCCTAACACAGACGTTATCTTCTTTGACTTCTACCGTAAGGTTCAATTCACTAACAAGCTGAACAAGAAGGCTTGGAAGTGGGAAAAGTTGAACTTTGAAGAGTCCAAGAAGTTTGCTGAGACTTGGGGCTTGAAGTTCGTTCCTATTTTGGACGAGCATTACAAGTTGCCTACCTCTACAGTCAACGACAAGGGAGTGACTTTGTCTGGTGCTGACATCATGCTTCAACAATCCGACAAGAACACTGTCTTTGGAAATGACTTGAAGCACAAGAGAGAAGGCTTTGTTCTTCGCTTGAAGAGCGACTACAATGTCTCCTTCAAGGTAAAGAACCCTAACTACAGCATTTAAGGCTCTATGGAAGAAAAAGAAACAAAGCAGCGCTTTAAGATAGTCGTAGAAACCCGAGAAATAACCTATACGAACCCTAAGACTAGGGAGACAATAGTTTACCAACCGAGGTTGCTACTGACATTTAAGCGCTATGGAAAGGATGAGAACGAGGCGAAGGCAGCCTTGAAGGAATTCTTGCTGCCTTACTATTCTACTGATTGGGAAATTAAACTCTGTGAGGTTGACAAGACACATCCTGTCGCCCAATTGGAAACAAAATAAATTATTCGGTTGACATTTCAACCGAATTTTTTTATTTTTGAACTGAGAAAAGGAGCACTTTATGAAAAATCTCGTTAAAGCCTACTTATATTGGCAGACGCTTATGGAATATGCAAATCTTCGCAATGTTCAAGGCGTTGTCATTCCCACTTGGGATTCTGAAGATCTCAAGAAATCTACCGACATTTACTGCAAGATGTTAAAAGACACTGTCAAAGAGTATCTTTGGCCTATTGGTATTGCGGTTGCCGCAATAACTGGCATTGTTATTTTCTTAGGACAAGTATAATGAATATCTTTGAAGCACTTAAGCAAGAACATACTGAACCACTTCAAATCAAAGACATTGAAGAATGGGAAACCTATCTGCACAGGATCTTCCAGAATGAAGATCTTGTCAAAATGTATGACGTTCAGAAACCTTACTGCGACAAAATCAAAGAAGCGTTCAGATACCGCTTTGCCGGCGAATACGGAAAGTTCGTAAGGTTAATGTGTGCAGTTGAAAAGGAAATGGAAAAGGACAAAGATGTTCTTATTGGCTTTTGCCACAATTTTGACTGCAAGAAAACAGACGAAGAACTTAATCAAATGACGCCTGAAGAACTCAGGAAACTTATCCCATAGGAGAAACTATGACTTATCTATTTGGACTCGCCGCTGACCCGCTGACTAAGGGTCATATTGAAATCATCAAGAACGTAATTAAGCGTCTTGACAAGGAAGACAACCTTGACATTCTTGTTTCCAATACAGACGAGAAGATTTATCGTGCTCCTGCTATTGACAGAATGAACATTGTCACTGACGCAGTCTATGCTATCACGAAGAACAAGGAAGACTGTCCGCTCGTTCATGTGAAGGAACAGCCTTGCCGCACTTATCAGTACATCGTTCACAACTATGAAGACAAGGAAGAGCTTTGTCTTGTCATTGGTGAGGACGAATGGAACTCTCTTATTGTCGGTGAGTGGGTCAACAGTGAACTTATCATGAAGCGCTGCTCTATTTTGATCTTCCGCCGAAAAGGCGAAAGCAAGAACCGTGTCTTGAGCACTCGCTGGAAGTATACTTACATGGACATTGATGTTCCCGATACCGCATCGAGCGACATTCGTGAAATTTTGTTCCGAGATCCTGACTGTCATTATGACAAGGTGCGTGGTCTTATGACGCATCAGGTATTCAGACAGATTAAGGCAAAGGGTCTCTACTACCAGAACAAGCCGACCTATGATGCCGACTTGGCAGAATACCTTGAAAAGTATAAAAAGTTGAAGAAAGAGAATCATTGGGGTGAACCTTCTGTCACAACTGACACAATCGCTTACAACGGCAACCGCATTCTTCTGATTCGTCGCGGCAACTATCCGTATAAGAACTACTGGGCTTTGCCTGGCGGATTCTTTGAGAAGACTGACGCTGATCTGAATTACGGAGCACAGCGTGAACTCGCCGAAGAGACGGGTATCGTGCTTGACCCTGATGATTTTGAACAGATTAAAACATACGGTCATGACTTTGACCCTCGCATGAAGATCGTTGATGTCGCATTCAGCGTTCGTGTTCCTAAGGGAAAGATGGACGACGCTAAGGGTGCAGACGATGCAGCGGAAGCAAGATGGTTTGATGTGAATGATCTTCCGAAACTTGCGTTCCATCATGCTGACATTATCAATGATTGGGCAAACAAGACTGGTCGTTGGGACGGCTAGTCAGAAAGAATTATGCAACTTTGTTAAAAATGGGGTTTACAAGCGACCTCATTTTTGTTATTTTTAACTAAAGAAAACAAAAGGAACCAAAAATGAAACACTTACCGCAAATCATTACCCACTTGTCGGATAACGACTTTTACAAGTTCACTATGGGACAGATGTTTGTGCATCAGTTCCATGACGCTAAGGTTGAATGGACTTACAAGAATCGTGACCCGAACAGAAAGTTCACACGAGAGATGATAGATGAAATCAACTATCAGATTGACCTTTACAGTAAGCTCCGCTTTACTCCGTGGGAACTTCAAAACTTCGCAAAGATTTCCTTCTTGAAGGGCGACTACATCGGCTTCTTGAAGCGCTACACCATTGACCGTAATGAAATCACTTGCGTCTTTGATGAAAAGTTGCAGCAGCCGGAAATTCATTTCCGTGGCTACAATGTAGACGTTTCGTATCACGAAGTTCCTGTCATGTCCATCGTTTCGGAAGTTTGGTTCCGCATGACTTACAGTGAAGAGGAACAGAAGAAGATTATTGAAGACGCTAAGGAGCGTGCCCGTAAGAAGATTGAGAAACTCATCAAGGGCGAAATTAAGCTCGGCGCTTTCTCGGAATTTGGTACCCGCCGCCGCTTCTGCCGTGAGTTCCAGGAATGGCTCATCAAGGAATTGACTTTGTATCAGTTCAACGGCACTATCTTCGTCGGAACAAGTAACGTTTATCTTGCCTTCCTTCTTGGCATCAAGCCGGTTGGAACTATGGCACATGAAGCGATTGAACTTGTTGGACAGGGCTTCCCGTTCCACAACCCGGCCTACTCGAACTACTACATGATGAAGCATTGGGTCAAGGAATACGGCGTTCAGAACGGTATCTACTTGACTGACTGCGTCACTACTGACTGCTTCTTGAAGGACTTCGGTATTGAACAGGCTCGTCTGTTTGCTGGTCTCCGCCATGACTCGGGTGACCCGATTGCTTGGGGCGAAAAGATGCTCATGCATTATCAGCAACTTGGTGAACCGACCAAGAACAAGACTCTCTTGTTCAGCGACAGCCTTAATTTTGAAAAGGCCGAGGTAATCTATCAGCGCTTCGCACTTCGCTGCAATGTCGCATTTGGTATCGGTACTTGGCTTGTCAATGACACTGGTCACTTTGATGCAATGAACCAAGTCATCAAGTTGACAGAAGTAAACGGTATTCCTGTCTGTAAGATTGCAGATACCGTCGGTAAGTTTATGGGTAAGAGTGAAGAGTATCATGACTACCTGAAGCGTGCCATTCTTTGGCGAGTAAATCATGATTAAGATCTGCTTGCTTATCGCTGCTTTCATCGGCGTCATCTGCTTTGGGATTGCTTTGAAGAATGCAGATGATAATGCGGATAATCATTTAGAATAAGGAAAAAGAAAATGGAAAAGAAAGAAAATGTTTTGCTCGTCGGCATTGACTGCCAGAACGACTTCATCACTGGCGCCTTGGCTAATCCTCGTGCTCAGGCAAAGATTGCCAACATCGTCAAGAAGATTCAGGAACACGACGGTGAGATCATCATGACTCATGATACTCACTTCAACAAGGTTCAGGTTGAAAGCAACTGGCCGCCTATGGGTGGTAAGGCTTATGAGGATACGATGGAAGGTCAGAAACTTCCGGTTCCTCACTGCATCAAGTTGACAGAAGGTTGGGAAATCCAGAAGGATATTCTCGAAGCACTTCACAAGAAGAACGAAGAAGCAGGACGCATCGTTTTCCACGCTATTGACAAGTATACCTTTGGCTGGGACGGTTGGAAGGAATACCTTAAGAGCTTCAAGTTTACTAAGGTCGTTCTCTTCGGTTTCGTTGCGGGTATCTGTGTAGACAGTAATGCGACGATCCTCCGTGCTTTGTTCCCTGACCTTCCGATTGAAGTGGACGCTGCTTGCACTGCCGGCTTTGGACCGGAAGATGAAAAGGCTGCTTACACTTGCATGAAGATGAAGCAGATTGACGTTATCAACGAAGACGTTTAAGGTAGGTTATGACACTTAATCCGTTCAAGACTGTAACTATGATTGAGGTCGTTGAAGACGTTCTTGATATGGTGGAAGGTTTTGGAATGCACACCCACTGGTATAATTTAAATGACAGTGAAGGTGAGCAACGGTACTACTTGAACCACTATTACGCCAAGAATGACCCGAACGATTACATTCTTTCCATTGACTTCAAGATTAAGGACGGCAATAAGATCCCTTACAGAATTGCCTTTGTAAACTCTGCAAAGTGGAATGAAGCAGGCGAAATTATTGGCCTCCATGATCATGGTGTTGTCATTAAAGGCAACATCTTGTCTAAACATTGGCAGTGGAAGTGGGACTTCAAAATGTGGCTTATGAAGAACGCCATCAGAAAACTTTATGAAACACAAGCCTTGATGGACAAGACAGAAAAGATCGTTGCTGTCAGGTTAGCGGGCAAGAAATTTGAAAACTAAGGAAACAAAATGAACAAGATCGTTTATCCCAATCTTGATTTGACAAAGAACGTCATTGAATGGTTGAAAGAAAGACAGAAAGAAATCGGCTTTGAGCGAGTCGTCATCGGTATCTCCGGTGGTAAGGACAGTTCCGTTGTAGCAGCTCTTTGCTGTGCTGCATTCGGCGTAGAAAATGTTCATGGCTTGCTGATGCCTAATGGAACACAGAAGGATATGGAAGATTCCGTTGAACTCTGCTTGGCACTTGGTATCAAGTTTGACACCATTGACATTAAGCCGGCATTTGAGTCTCTTCTTAAACAGGTTCTTAATACAGACGGCAAGAAGAAAGCAGAAGATGCCAAGATTAACTTGCCCGCCCGTCTTCGTATGTCTACTCTTTACGCTTATGCACAGTCGCATGACGCATTCGTCATCGGCACTTGCAACCGAAGCGAAGATGTAGTCGGATATGCTACTTGGGGTGGCGATAACTTCGCTAGCCTGATGCCTATTGCCCGACTCACTACTGAAGAAGTTATGCAGATGGGTGACGATCTTGGTCTGCCGTATCACCTTGTTCACAAGACTCCGGTGGACGGTCTTCAGGAATTGAGCGATGAAGAGAAGCTAGGCTTTACTTATCACGAAGTCAATGAACTTATTCGTGAAGGTAAGAGAGGTGATAACTTCTGGAACATCATGAAGATGTATAAGAAGAACCGTTTCAAACTTCAGTATCTTCAGATCCCAGCATACATTCCTGATGCCTATGACTTCTTTGAAGAGGTAGTTGAGCCGGTCAACTGCGACTTTAATCTGATTGATGAACTGCCGAACGCTTAAGTCATCGGAAACATTTTCTGAATTGGGGGTTGCCAAATTCCCAATTCTTTTTTATATTTTAACTCATCAAAACAAAACACAAACAACCTAAGATTCTAACAGCAAAAGACAAACGAATCTAGAAAGGAGAAAACATGAGCTTTTATGATAGCTTGAAGAAGGTTCTTGACCAGAAGGAACAGCGAACAGAAAACGGTGCAGTCGGATATGAAACTTCCGGCTCCGCATTGGTAGACATGAACTTCAAGGTTCCGTCATACCGTAATGCGTCCGTTCAGACAATTTTGAACGACTTCTTGAAGGCATACTCAGAAGATCCTGAGTTGGCAGTCAAGTGGATGTTCTATGCAGGCGACATCCGTGAAGGATTGGGTGAACGTCGTCTCTTTAAGATCCTGGTCACAAACGTCATTCCGATGTTCCCGCATCTAATTCCCCAGATTGCGGAATACTCTCGCTTTGATGTTCTTGAGGAACTGTTGGGAACTTCCGCTGAGTCAGCGATGTTTGATTACGCAAAGTCGGTTCTTACATCTGACTTGGCAAATATGAAGGCCGGCAAGAGTGTGACTTTGCTTGGTAAGTGGTTGCCTTCTATCAACACAAGTTCCGATGAAAAGCGAGCTCATGCCGCTCAGTTTGCTAAGGCTTTCGGAATGAAGCCTGCGGAATACCGTAAGACATTGTCTGCACTTCGTAAGCACATCGGTGTGATTGAAGTAAAGATGTGCTCCAAGGAATGGTCAGACATTGACTATCAGAAGGTTCCGTCAAAGGCAAACCTAAAGTATAACGACGCATTCCTTCGCAATGACGAAACACGCCGTCGTGCATTCCTCGGCGCTTTGTCAAAGGGCGAAGTAAAGGTAAATTCTGGTGCATGCTTCCCGCATGACATCGTTGCTAAGTACCGTTCAGTCCGCGCAGAGGACACTCTGCTTGAAGGTATGTGGAAGAATTTGCCTGCCCGCGATGCAAGCAAGAAGCCGGTCATTGTCGTTCGTGACGGTTCCGGCTCTATGAGTTCCCGTGTAGACAACAAGTCTCAGGTAACTGCACTTGATGTTGCTACTGCTCTTGCGATTTACTTCGCTGAGCATGCACATGCGGACTTCAAGGATCAGTTCATTACTTTCTCTGAAAAGCCAAAGCTGGTCTCTTTGAAGAACTTGACTTCCTTGAAGGACAAGTTGATCCGCGCCTACCGTGAGGCAGAATGCGCTAACACAAACATTGAGGCAGTGTTTGACTTGCTTCTAACTACTGCAAAGCAGGCAGGAATGAAGCAGGAAGATATCCCAGAGGTTCTCATCATCTCTGACATGGAGTTTGACTCCTGTGTCGAGACAAACGCACACCGCGGTTGGTCTCCAAACATCTGCCAGACTGAACCTAACTTGTTCAAGGCAATCGGCGCAAAGTGGAAGGCAGCTGGTTATGATCTTCCGGGAGTCACATTCTGGAATGTCGCTAGCCGCACTAACACAGTGCCTATGCAGCAGAACAAGCTCGGTGTGAAGTTGCTTTCCGGCTTCAGCCAGAACGCAATCGAGATGGTGATGGGCGATGAGAAGACACCGTTTGACGCCTTGAAGAAGGTGTTGCTCGGTGACCGCTACGCACCTATCACACTGAAGTAAATAAATACCCTTGACGGTTGGATGGTTGCTTCGCCGTCCAACCTTTTTCTTCTATGCGAACGCAAGAAGGAATTTTCACAAGAAGCAATTGGAATACATGTTGGTTCCAATAGGAGATTAAATTATGTGTAATGAGAGAAGTAATAATCTGTTCGGTGACCTTGCATCTGCTATGTCCGCATCTCTTCAGGATGTGATGAATGATGCCGGATCTGTTGCAGGCTTGGCAAAAGAGGTCGCTGCCGCATCTAAGCTGTCTCGTGCAGCTCTTGACGCAGAGAAGATCTTGCAGGAAATGAACATCAACAATTCACCTGTAAACATCTTCGAGACCGAAGACGGTGTTGAGTACATTGAAGTCGCTATCCCGGGCAAGACTAAGGAGAATGTGAAGATCACAGCTCAAAGTGTCCCGACTAAGCCGCTCCCACCGCACCTTGCTCAGAAGTACTCTGGCTGCACCTTCCTACGTATTGAAGTGACCGCCGGTGAACAGACTGACGAACAGAAGAAACTCGCCGAGGCCAGAAAGAATGGACAGGTCCGCATCAAGGGCATGTCTATGCTTAGTGTGACTATCCCGGTTGATGCTAACCGCGACATCAACGGATTGAAGGCTAAGGTTGAGAACGGACTACTAACAGTCACAATTCCGAAGATCCCTGAGGTTCAGCCTAAGGAATTCTCAATTGACTAAAATTAGTTAGTCTTACATTTCTCGGAAAGAATTAGAGGAGGACTTCGGTCCTCCTCTTTTTCGTTTCTCGGATTATTTTTTCAAAAATTCCCAAAGTTGGGGTTTACAATTTCCTAAAAATTTGATATATTATATTGAGCACTAAACATAGGAGACTTTATGAAACAACTTACCCTTGAAACTATCAACGCTATCGGAAAGGAAAGACTTTATGAACAAGGTCGTCTTTCGCTTATTCACGTTTTCCGAGGTGATGACTCTGACCCGATAGACACATTGCAGTATGCACCGTCGCCTTCAGAGTTCGTTTCTTCTTATGGACCTCAGCAATTTCACTACGAAGTCCGTCCTCTTGCAGGAAAGGTTCGCATCGCTTGGCATCATGAAAAAGGTGTCTTTGAAGGCGACAGAAAGACCATTGAAGCTCTTATTAAGAGAACTCCGCTTAATGATCTGAAGAGAAATGAACTCGGTTCTTGGCAAGGATTTGAGACAGGTGAACTGATTTACTGCGACATTCCGACCCAATTCGCAACTCCAGATGTCATCGCAAGTAAGCTCATGACTTTCCACAAGATTTACGGATATTTGTTTGACTGGCTTATTGCGAATCGTTACACTGAATTTCGCGCCCTCTAAACGTCTTTTTGAAAATCCAATATAAACTGCCGCTGGAGCCTCAAAAGAGGCTCTAAAGCGCTTTAAAACCCGTTCTCGGTACTTTAAATGATCTTTTATCCCGACATAATCACTTTACCAGAAAAACACCCGGGTCTCAAGGTTCAATTAGACGTTTGGGAGTCTTGCAGCGGTGGAAAGAATCTCTACATTGATTTGGAATTTCATCTTGATGATGAAACGAGAAAGGCTTGTAAGTGGATTTCTGAACGTTTTCGGTTAGATGACAAAGTATATAAGTCTTTCAAGACTATAACAGTCGCAAGTTTTATGATGATAACGCCGGACGGCATTTATGACAATGCAATTCTTGTAAATAGGTTAGAACCTGAAGATCCTGATGCTTTCATTCGTGTAAACACCGAATTTGCGGACAACTTTGTCTGCACAAGATGCGCTATTTGCAGAACTAGGAATGAAGTAGATGAGGCTATCTGCAAAGTTGAAGGAAGACTTAAGGAAATACTTCAAAAGTATAAGAAACACTTAATTGAGGAAGCAGCTAATGTTTATACTGTCTAAGGACGACTTTTACACAATTGCGCTTAGGAAGCATAGGATGAACCGCGGACTTGAGAAACTGATGGCAGCTGAACAATTAGACATTGACGCTATCAGAAATGAACTTGAGAAACATCCTAGGAACGGAACTAATCCTTACATCATCTGGGACAGGTTCATGTATGAATGCACAAAGATTGGCTGCACAACCTCAGATACAGACATCAACTTGCCTACGTTTTATCTAAAGAATGGTCATGAACTTGAGTATGATTTAATCGCTAACATGCATTGGACATACACAGGTGATAAGCATTTTGAGTCAAGATTTTCTTTCTGGCTTGGCAAACTCTCTTACAAAAAGAAGTTCTATGGGTATGGGTTTGAGACTAATCATGACTATGCTGAAGGATACACAAAGGGAGTTTGTGGAAAAACTTTAGGAACGGATTGTGCTTACTACATTACTAATACTTCACAGACACAGTATTTCATACAGAACTTTTGGAATTATGTAGCATGTGTTGCGGATGTACTTAAGCGAGCACATGAACATGTGAACAGAGAAAACAAGAAACTTATAAAGGAGGCAGCGAATGCATATACTGCCTAGACATCACTTTGAAAAAGGAACATTGTGTGGAATAGAATTTCCAGGACACTGGGGAAAATTCCTCGAGGACAGTCTTGCTGAAAAGACGATTGACCCACTGACTGAAATGCAAATCATAAAAGTCATTCAGGAACAGACTCGTAAAGAGGTCTATCCCGCTATCCGCAGTTACCGTGAAGAATACATTATCTATCTTCTTTGGGATAGATTTGTCAAACTGTGCATTGATGAAGGTGCAGTAGTTGACAACGAGGACTTTGACGTTGAACTTCCGAAAAAGACTTTGATAAGCGGACAAGAAGTCGGCAGCGTTATCATCTGCTCATGTCACTGCCACAACAGAGAGGCATTGAACCCCGATGATACTTACTGTAAGTTCTGGATTGGACCGCTTTCCTATTCAGTTGAGCAGCAGTATAGAAAGCATGTGCCTTATTTGGCAAATCTTGACACGACTGTTTTGTGTAAGTTTTCGTCTGATACATTGAAGAGAGTTGTTGAACAAGATACTGAAGGACTTGTCTATTTCTTCCAGCACATGGACGAATATGTGCAGAAAGTCAAGGAAGTACTTTGTCACTTTAACGGTATATGTAAGAAAATGAACAGAGCAATTATTGAACAGACAGGAAGTGCTTATGAGTGCTAATCCGTATAAGCAAGGAACACAAGAATGGTTGGCGTATGAGGCTGCCCAAGGTTTACTTATAGCGCATAATCTTTATCCGCATCAAATCAAACCTCATTATAACGGATACGGTTTGCCTACAGCTGCAGAGAAAGAGCTTGAAGGACAAGGACTTGACAAGACAAGAATGTATAGTCTTCGCATGAAGTTAGACATTAAGATCTTACTTAAGGCTGCCCGTGAAGCAGGTTTTCTTGTCATTGAAAATGATTATGACCGCAACAACTTGATACATAAGATTCCAGTTCCAGACAATTTGTTCGGCGTGATGCTTAAGGAAATACCTTATGACACAAGTAAGATTTATCGTATCTCGAAAGGCATCTACTATCCGTATGAAGATCTGATGCAGTTCTTTGAAGATGATGAAACTCAAAGATTCAGAGGTCATAAAGAGTTTTTCAGCGCCCTTGACATGCTTGATGGTCCGGTAATCAACAATCATGCATTAATGACATTTGAGGATCCGTTCTCAAAGAATCATGACATGCGTCGTTGTGAATGCACTGAAAAAGATGGTCTTGGTGTCCAGATCTGGAATGATCTTCGTGTACCTGAACTTGGGGAATTTCATGCACAGATGTTCTTACCTATAGAGAAACATGTGAAATTGTTTGAGCAGTTGACACAAAGAATCAAACCTCTTATGCCTGAACTTGTGCATAACTTCGCGAAAAGACAGCAGCTTTTCAAGAAGAATACCCACATGACTGACATCAAGTCAGCAGGATGCAGCTACGAAGTATAGAAAGATCTTTCAAAATTTCCGCTTGACCAATTGACATATTTCTTGAAATTTGTTAAATTTATTGAGTATGGCAAACTTCTATTCTAAAAACTTTAAACAGACAAATTGGACCCATCGTCCTAATCAAGCGACTAAGTCATACTGGCGGAAACTTGAAGATCAGAAACTTGCTGCGAAAATGGAAAAGCAAACGGAAATTCAAGAAGAGAACCGTCAGGCACTTATTGACCGGTTGAAAGAAGATCTTGTTGAGATTGCTACTGCAGAAGGATATCAAGTTGTTGGACCTGACTTTGAAAGAAAGATCGTCTTACCTAACGGCGCTCCGGTTGCTTGTATGTACTACCGCGGCATCAACTTCTACATGGACGCTCTTCTTTATTACAAAGATGCGAAAATTAACTGGATAACGACAATGCGCAGAACTTATCTTGACACGACTCTCTGCACATCAGGATACTGTGCATCTGGCGAAATTGACAATGAAATCACATTGACAAGAAAGAATGAAGAAGCAGACAAACTTGTGAACGTAAGGCTTGTGAACGGCGTTGAACCTAAAATCCCTTACATGACACAAGCGTTCTTTATGCACCCCGCTTTTGGTGATACACAGATGATTGGACACATGGATGTTCATTCGTCAAGTCTGTATACTTTTCCTAAGTGGTGCGAAGTTATCAAAGAACGCTTTAAGAAGGCTTGTCCTGTTGTCATGCATCGCTACAAAGAAGTACTGAAAGAAGTCAAGAAAACAGAAGTAAAAACTGCAGGAGAAGATTATGTGGCGTGATGAATTCGGAAATCCAATGAATGGCGAAGAAGTTGTCAAGGCTCGCTTTGACTTTTGGAATAATGAACTTAAGCCGTTCTGCATTGACCAAGGTTTCAATGTCTTGGCCGCAGAAAATGACAGTCGCATGCATTTCGTTTCTATTGAAGATGATAGACATCGCCCAGCTGAGTCCGCATTCATCTATTTCGGCGGTGATTATGGCATCAGCCTCGCTGTTCTGGCAATAAACACGGTTGTAGATAGCGACAGGACTATCGTTCAGTTTGCATCTAATACATCTTGGGAAAGAGTTGAGTCGCATTGCGGTTGGACACAGCACATCAATGATCCTGAATACGGCGAGTATTGGATTCAGCAAAGATCCAAATGTCCCGCTGCTTATTTTGAAAAGTATCCGAGTTCTACTATCAAGAACTCCGTCTTGTTCAGACTTACCGACTATGTTGGACCGATGAGCATTAATGGATCTGAATTGAACTATGATGCCAAATGGAAATGGTTCAAGAAAGACATTTTCAAAGGTATTCTTGAAGTAAGAAAGAAGTATAACTTTGCCAGAAACTTGATGAGAAAGATTGAAATTGAGGACGCAGCAAATGGGTATAACTTATAGAATTCTTAAAGAGCATCAGTGGTGTTCCACCAAAGAAGAATGGATGAAAAGACTGACTGCTCTTAATGAGTTCGCTAAAGATATGTTAAGGCAGTTGAGAATTCTTGGCTGTGCAGACCATTACAGAGCATCAGGTTACGATAAAGATAAGGATGGAAAGCCGATGATTAGACAGCTGCGAGTCTGCCTTAATCCTCCTCAGGAGCCGTTCTATTATGTGCCTATCGCTGGAAATTATGTAAGTGAAAGAACAAGAGATTCGTGGCATGTCACTGAAGATGATGTTCCTAATGGGACGCTTGAGATGCTTTGTTTCAAACTTGATTACTTCGGCATCAGGTTCTTAGATCCTATCGGAAATCTTGAGACTTTTTCAAAGGCTGACTGGAATTTTTCAAGTGAATATGAAAAGTCAATGTCTGAATGGTGTGAAACCTTTTATGAAGGACCAGATGTTCTTGATGTAGGTAGTACATTGTTCTGGTCTGAAATTGAAGATGCTAGGAAGCATGTTATCCCGACTGTTGAAATGATTTTAAGAAAGTATAGAATTTGGTTGAATGCTGAACGAATGCAGGAAATTAAAGATGCTGGCAAACAATTCACAGCTTAAAGAATTGCAGAAAGAACTCTCAAAGCAATGCAGTCCTTACAGTTATACACGAGTCAATGCTGTTGAGAATTACAAGACACTTGGCGAATTCTGGCAAGAAATCGTGAAGTTCGCTGAAGAAAACGGAATGACCGTTATAGACATTAATGATCCTCGTATTTTCACGAATGATCAGCGCATTACATTCGGTGGAGTGGACGCAATTATTGCACAATATGAGCGTGGATATGAAGACGAGAATGGCTATGTTAGAAGACACAGCCCCGACAGAATTTGGTTTCATCTGAACGGTGCAAGATACCGCTTCTATGAGACAAGTCCTTGGTCTCTAACGCTGTCTAACATTGAGGACTTCAAAGCAGTTCATACTTGTGAATACGAATCTTTGAAGAATGTTCTTGGTGAAGCAGTCATCTCATTGCCGTTTAATCAGCAAAAGATAATGGCAGGAAAGCATGAAGATGTATCATCGCTTATTGCTTACCCAGATATGGCCTCTACGACTTACCGAGAGTACTTGATGGGTCAATTATTGCCCCTGGTGAAAGAGAGTCTTCTAACCATCCAAAAATTCATTTTTATTTGTAAGAAAATTATAAGAGAACGAGAAATTCAAGAAGCAGGAAAAGATTATGTACCTTAATGCTAAGAAAGCAAAGTTCTTGAAAGACCGCGGCCTTCAGCTTATTGAACGGTCTGAATTTGGTCTGGCGTACCCAGACAGAGAGTACTGGGGCTTTCCTGATTTTAATGAAGCAGATTGGATTGTTTGTGTAAGAAGAGAAGGAAGAATTGATGTTGGAGTGAATGCCCGTTGGCACTTCAACAACTCCGACCGAATCTGTATTCCGGCATGTAAGAGGGTTAAGAATAATCATTCGTTCTTTGGTTCAGTTACACAGGTTCTTAATGACATTGAGAAGTTAAAACGTCAAAGAGCAGAAATTAAGAAAAAACAGCGTTTGAAAGAAATCACTGAAGCAGGTAATGAATATGCAACTGACTGATGAAATGCGTGAGTACTTGAAAGACGAAGGAATGGTCTGTCAAATTTGTGAAGAATATGAATTTGAGTCTTGGTACTTTCCTTTCATGAAGCCGGAAGATTGGGTTGTTCATCAGACGCAGAACTACAACAACACAGGCTATCCTGATGTATCTGTCGCTACGACATTGGGTTCTCCGAATTGGGAACCAAAAAGAATCTTCACAATGAGCTGCACAAGTGTTCATGATGAAGGTGAATTTTATGCACAAGTCGGATATATGATTGATAAGATCAGAAACCGACTGAAGAAAGATAAAGAAGAAGAAAAACTGACAAGACAGTCAGAAATCAAAATGGCAGGTACACAATGGGAGTGCTAGTAAATCCTACATACACACCTGAAGAGTGGGGAAAGCGCTGCGACAAACTGACTGCATTCTGGCATTCTCTTGAAAAGGTATGTGAAGATGCAGGACTGAAAAGAGTTGAAGCAGGACAGCATATCTACTATAACTTGCCTTTTGATTATCAACATGCAGTTGTAAGCGCAGAGTTCACTGCTCGTTCAAGAGCTCAGGTCTACATGCTTGACTTCAGAATTGCTGGCATCAAGTGCATCATCAATGCTTTAGGCGAGCACATGACTGAGGCATACAAGTTTCCAGTGAACAAGCAAAGACGAAAGAATTTTGTCCGTCGTAACTGCGACGTTCCTGACTTTGCTTGTCTTGGAACGATTTCGGTGAATGATAAGAATTTTGATAGACTTCTTACTTGGGCTGAATACACACTTCCTCGTGAGGTGCCTGAGATTGC